>ENA-ORCV01000494-ORCV01000494.1-marine-metagenome-genome-assembly--contig:-NODE-494-length-25006-cov-4.452365_pt1 | contig 25006 bp, 20 predicted proteins | sample MGYA00237779_ERZ508509 | MGnify/ENA primary metagenome ERZ508509 (study PRJEB26180, sample SAMN06268772) | marine metagenome | isolation source: Bioluminescent Bay, La Paraguera, Puerto Rico | place... | reverse complement strand
AACTGACCCAGCATTTCGGTACCGTAATCCGCCGCGATCTTCGCGCCGCCACCGCTGCCAAAAATCGGCTCCTGGTGCCCGCAGTTGGAGCAGGTGTGCAGGGCCATGTTCTCCACGATTCCCAACACCGGTACCGACACCTTGCGGAACATCTCCACCCCCTTGATGGCATCCACCAGCGCCAGATCCTGAGGCGTGGTCACGATCACTGCCCCCGCCAGCGCCACCTTCTGTGCCAGGGTCAGCTGGATATCACCGGTGCCCGGGGGCATATCCACGATCAGGTAATCCAGCTCCTCGTCACCCTGGGTCCACAAAGTCTGGGTGAGGATCTGGTTCAGCGCGCCGCTGGCCATGGGGCCGCGCCACACCGCAGGGGTGTCTTCGGTGAGCAGGTAACCGAGGGACATGGTTTTCAGCCCCTGCGCCATCACCGGCACAAAGAACTTGCCGCCCTGCACTTCTGGTCGCACCCCTTCGGTGCCCAGCATGGTGGGCAGGCTGGGGCCGTAGATATCTGCGTCCAGCAGCCCTACCGAGGCGCCCTCTGCCGCCAGCGCCAGCGCCAGGTTCACCGCGGTAGTGGATTTGCCCACACCGCCCTTACCGGAAGCCACGGCGATGATGTTCTTTACCGCCCGCAGCGGCTCCGCCATTTCCGTTGCCCCACTACCACTGGTACGCGGCACCTCGAAAAACAGATCACTGTGGATCTCGGCGCCGGCGAGCTCGCCCTCCGCCAGCAGCGGTTCGCACACCGCCCGCACCCGCTGCGCCCAGGCCTCCTGCAGGCTGGCGCAGGGATAGCCCAGGGTTACCCCGGTGTACACGGTGCCATCCTCGTACCCCACCTCAATATCCGCCTCCAGGTCATCCAGCGGGTGCCCGCTTGCCGGGTCCTGCAGCTGGCCGATAGCTTCCGCAACCTGCTCCAGGGCCTCCTGGACACCGGCGGGAAGATCGTCGTGGTGATGGTCGTGATCGTGGTGGTCGCTCACAGGCATTTCCTTCTTGCTGTAATGAGTTGCTGCCGGGGGAGGTAGATCCGGGGCCGGCATTGTGTGACAAGCCCCCCGCGGCTGACAAGCCGGCCCCGTTCGGGTGCCGTGCAGGCCCCATATCTGCTATATTCCGCGCTCTTTTCACCACCGCCTTCTAACCGTCGGCGGCGGTTTTGAAAACTTACATCAAATTTGTTTTACCGATCAGTCGCAGTCTTGGGAATCCGCATGTCTCAGCTCCCCACACAGCCCCGGAACATCCTCGTAACCAGCGCCCTGCCGTACGCCAACGGCTCGCTGCACCTGGGCCATATCCTCGAGTATATCCAGACAGACATCTGGGCCCGCTTCCAGCGCGCCCAGGGCAACCAGTGCCTGTACATGTGCGCGGATGATGCCCACGGCACCGCGATCATGCTCAAGGCCGAACAACTGGGCCTGACACCGGAGCAGCACATTGCCAACATGCAGGCGGAGCACGAGAAAGACTTTGCCGGCTTCCTGATTGGCGTCGACAACTACCACTCCACCCACTCCGAGGAAAACCGCGAACTGTCGGCGATGATCTACAAGCGCCTGCGGGAAAATGGCCACATCGCCTCACGCACCATTACCCAGGCATTCGACCCGGAGAAAGAGCTGTTCCTGGCGGACCGCTACATCAAGGGCACCTGCCCCCGCTGCAAGACTGAAGACCAGTACGGCGACAACTGTGAAGCCTGTGGCGCCACCTACAGCCCCACCGAGCTGATCAACCCGGTATCCGCCATTTCCGGCGCCACCCCGGTGGAGAAGGAGTCCGAGCACTTCTTCTTCACCCTGCCGGCCTTCACCGACTTCCTCAAGGCCTGGACCCGCTCCGGCACCCTGCAGGACGAAGTGGCCAACAAGCTGTCCGAGTGGCTGGACGAGGGCCTGCAGGAATGGGACATCTCCCGCGACGCCCCCTACTTCGGCTTCGAGATCCCGGACGCGCCGGGCAAGTACTTCTACGTGTGGCTGGACGCCCCGATCGGCTACATGGCCAGCCTGAAAAACTACTGTGACGGCAAAGGCCTCGACTGGCAGGAATACTGGAAAAAGGACAGCACCGCCGAGGTGTACCACTTTATCGGCAAGGACATCGTCAACTTCCACGCCCTGTTCTGGCCATCCATGCTGGATTCCGCCCAGTTCCGCACCCCCACCAAGGTGTGCGTGCACGGCTTCCTGACGGTAAATGGCAAGAAGATGTCCAAGTCCCGCGGCACCTTTATCAATGCGCGCAACTACCTGGATCACCTGAATCCGGAATACCTGCGCTACTACTTCGCCGCCAAGCTCACCGCCGGCGTCGACGACCTGGACCTGAACCTGGAAGACTTTATCGCCAAGGTGAACTCCGACCTGGTGGGCAAGGTGGTGAACATCGCCTCGCGCACCGCCAAGTTCGTAAGCAAGTCCGGCGGTGCCCTGGCTGCCGAACTGGCGGATGAAGCGCTGTGGAACCAGTTTGTGGAAGCGGGCCCGCGCATCACCGAACACTTCGAGGCCCGGGAATACAGCCGTGCCACCCGCGAGATCATGGCGCTGGCGGATGCCGCCAACGCCTGGATCGCCGACAAGGCCCCCTGGTCACTGGCCAAGGAAGCAGGCAAGGAAGACGAAGTGCTGGCGATCTGCTCCCAGGGCGTGAACATGTTCCGCGCCCTGATCACGTGGCTGGCACCGGTACTGCCGGAAACCGCGAAGAAGGCCGAGGAATTCCTCGGCGTGGAGCTGGACTGGGCCTCGGCCACTACGCCGCTGGCGGGTCACACCATCAACAAGTTCAAACCGCTGATGCAGCGGATTGAAAAGACCCAGGTGGAAGCCATGCAGGAAGCGGCGAAGGAGTCCCTGGCGCAACTGCAGGCGGAAGCCAAGGCAGCCAGCGGCCCGCTGGCGGACGATCCCATTGCGGAGCAGATCCAGTTCGACGACTTTGCCAAGGTGGATCTGCGCATCGCGCTGATCGCCAATGCGGAACACGTGGAGGGCGCGGGCAAGCTGCTGCGCCTGACCCTGGACCTGGGCGGCGAGACCCGCAATGTATTTGCCGGTATCAAGAGTGCCTACAGCCCGGAAGACCTGATCGGCAAACACACGGTGATGGTGGCCAACCTGGCCCCGCGCAAGATGCGTTTCGGCGTGAGCGAGGGCATGGTGCTGGCGGCGGGCCCGGGGGGCAAGGACCTGTGGATTCTGGAACCCCACTCCGGTGCCCAGCCTGGCATGCGGGTGATGTAACTCTGGAAGTAAAATCAGAGTTTACTCATTGAAACTTCCGCGAAGGTGTCGATGCCGGGTACAAGCTTTTGAGACCTTCACCGCCATGGATGGCGGTGCAGAGCCCCCAGGGATGGGTTGACGGCGTGTCTCACAAGCTTGTACCCGGTAGCGGCACCGCCACCAGACTTGAATGAGGTACAGGGCGGCCCTCAGGGGCAATTTTCTGCTCCACAACCTCATCGGCAATCGTTCCGCAGAAAACAGCCCCTGAGGGCCTTATCGGCAAGTTCGACAGTTAGAAGAAAGGATACGACAGATGCGTGGTGTGTTTCTCGATACCCTGACCATGAAACTGGAAGAACTGGATACTTCCGGGCTGGAAGATGTTCTGGACCACTGGGACTATTTCGAGACCACCGCCCCTGCAGAAACTGCCGGGCGTATCAAAAACGCCGACGTGGTGATCACCAACAAGGTGGTGCTCGACCGCGCGCTGATCGAGAATGCGCCCAGCCTCAAGCTGATCTGCGTATGTGCCACCGGCACCAACAACATCGACCTGGAGGCCGCCGAAGAAAAAGGTATTCCGGTCAAAAACGTCGCCGGCTATACCGGCAACTCCCTCGCACAACACACCATCGCCCTGATCCTCGCCCTCGCCACCCGCTGGCACCAGTACAGCGACGATGTACGCCACGGCCGCTGGAGCCAGTCTCCCATATTCTGCCGCCTGGATTATCCGGTGATGGAACTCGCCGGCAAAAACCTCGGCATTATCGGCTACGGCGACCTGGGAAAAAAGGTTGCCGCACTGGGGGAGGCACTGGGCATGCATGTCCTGATCGCGGATTCATTTACCGGGGAACAGAAACCCGGCCGCGTGCCGGTGGCGAAATTATTGGCGGAATCGGATGTGATCAGCCTGCACTGCCCGCTGACGGAAAATACCGAGAAACTGGTCAACCCGGACTTTCTCGACAGCATGAAAAAGTCCGCCTTCCTGATCAACACCGCCCGCGGCGGACTGGTGGATGAAACGGCGCTGATAGACGCGTTGAAGGCGGGCGACATCGGCGGTGCCGCCCTGGATGTGCTGAGTGTGGAACCTCCCCCCGCCGATCATCCACTGCTGGATGCCGATATCCCCAACCTTATTATTACTCCGCACAATGCCTGGATCAGCCGCGAGAGCCGACAGCGGTTACTCAATGGCGTTGTGGACAATATCGCCCGCTGGTTAAACGAGCGATAAGATCCCACAACCCCTTACTTGGGTGTCCTCAGTGCCTGCTCCGGCAAGCGATTCTTTTCAGGACCAAATGTTACCGAGAAAAAATCCCCCTCGTTCCACCGCGGACGCTCCTCCGCATTGGCGACAGCAGCGGTGATTTTTTGATTCAACAACGAGAATTTTGCCGCGACCGGATAGCGGATCAGTGACCACTCATCGGAAGGTTCGTGGTAATGCTCCTCAAAGAATTTGCCGGTGGCTTCTTTCCCTTCCCCGCCGGGGCCGGTATCGAGATAGATGGCAGGAACTCCCTGCTTTACGAAGCTGTATTGATCGGAGCGTACGAAAATAGCCTGCTCCGGAGCGGGGTCGGGCACCAACTGAACCCCAAGACCTTCGATGCTTTCTGCCGCCAGCTGCTTGAGCGAGGAATGAGAAGCGCCAAAGGCGACTACATCTTCAAACTCGTAGGTCAGTACCGGCATATCAATATTGATATTTGCGACAATACTCCGCTTGTCTACGGTAGGGTTGTGCGCATAGTAATCCGAGCCGATCAGTCCCTTTTCTTCCGCGGTTACCGCGAGGAAGATAACGGAACGCCTAGGTGGATTCTTAGCCATCTGTGTTGCCACTTCGAGCATGGTGGCAATCCCCACGGCATTGTCCATGGCGCCATTAAACAGCTGGTCGGATTCGGGGGAATGGCCTGTTTTCACCCCCTCGTGATCAAGGTGGCCGGTAACCAGAACAAATTCATTGCGGAGTTTCGGGTCAGAACCGGGCAACACACCGACCACGTTATGGCTGAACAGGTTTCTATGCCTGGATTCAGTTTTAATCCTAGCGGTAATTTCCATATCAAAACTGGGGACCTCGCCGGTTTTTATTTTTTCCAGAATAGACTCCCAGCTCAGATCTCCATAAGCGAATAATTTTTCTCCCACCGTGTCACTCAAAAAAGCCCCGGCTTTTATATTCGGCGCCATTTCATGAGGAGTTCCGTTATCCTCCAGCCACCGCATGCGTGAATCAGACTTGACCATTTTTGCCAGCTTTTCGAAGGCGATAATCTTCTCAAAACCCGGCGTATACAGAGTAAGCGCACCTACCGCGCCGCGATCGGATACATTCCCAAGAATCATACGACGAAAGTGGGCAGCCTCTTCAGAGGGCAAGGTTGGATCTGTGCTGATAAAATATACGGCGATCTTTCCCTTAAGATCCAATCCCTTGTAGTCGTTGCGTCCAAAAAAAGGGGAGTCAATACCCTGCCCCACAAATACCAGGGGCCCTTCAACCTCGCTGCTGCGGCTCATGACATTCGGCAACACGGCGTAATCCACCCCCTGTACAAGGTCGATCGGTACACCATCGCGCATGATAGTCAGCTCACCATAATTTTCCGATGCAGGCTCAAACTCGACCAGCGGCACCTGCTGAAGATAGCTATCCCCGACTCCCGGCTCCAGACCAATCGCCCGCAAGCGCTCCGCCACATACGCAGCCGCGAGATCGTACCCCCGGGTCCCAGCCTCCCGCCCCTCAAGTAAATCGCTTGCGAGAAAGCGAACATCAGCTTCTATGCGGCTCGCAGCCCCATCACTTTCGCTACGGTTCTCCGCGTAAAGGTTGGTTGATAATAAGAACGTAGAAATCAGCACACTTATTAATTTATTCATACTCCCTCCTGGAGTCCTTTTTGTTGATTGTTACATGCCTTTTAACTAACGCTTACATCTGCATGTAAACAACCATACACGTAACTTCAACACAAGCATTTGGAGACATATCAAATAGCAGCGAGGCAGCCGCCAGATTTACCTGATATAAAAAACATGATTTAAATAATTTTTTCTTATTAAAATCCCCAAACCACGCCGGCCACTTTGGCAAACCCAAAATGCTTACACTTCATGATTGATGGATACCGATGAACATCGAAAAAATGGTGATTTCGTGGCGCGACCCTAGAATTTCTACTCACCTCCAACACTTGAAGGAGTGCGCTATGGCATCCACTAAAGCCCCTCACAATTCAGGCCGCGAGAAGCTCAGCCAGGCTTATCATCTGGCTGGAGAAGCTGCCCACGATACGGCCGAGCATATGAAGGCGCGCGCTCGTGAAACGGCGGACTCGGTTAAGACCCGCACCCGCGACTCCATGGAAAAAGGTAAGCAGCGCGCCCACGATGTAACCGAACGTGCAGAAAACTCTATCAAGGCCCATCCGCTAGTCAGTGTCGGCTGCGCCTTTGCGGCAGGCTGGCTGATTGCCAAGATACTGAAATAAATGCAGCAGTTGTGACACTCGTGCCGGTGCGCCACACATACGCAGCGCCGGTCACGAGCTTTAACTATCGAGGCGAGTGCGGCTATGCCAGAATCACATAGGCCGGAAGGTTCCACAAGACCCGAAACCGGGTACTCGGAAAGCGAGGAAGCCGTGCACGGCCAGCAGCATGAACTGGACCAATTGCTCGAGCGCGGAGAAGCGACGCTCACACTGGCCACCGCCTGGTTCCAGAACCTGACCACACTGGTACAGCTGGAATTCAATCGCACCCTGGAAGCGAGCAAGCGCATTGCCGCCTTGTTGTTGATGTTGCTGCCGCTCGCCATTGCGCTGGTCCTCAGCCTGTGCGGCGGGCTGGGGCTGCTCGGTTATTACTTTACCCAGTCGATCTATATCGGTTTCGGGATTTTCCTGGTTGCGCAAATTCTGATTCTGGTGGGCATTCTGCTGTATCTGCGCAACCTGCGCGCCATGCTGGGATTCGACGAAACCACACGGCAGACCAAAGAGGCGCTGAACGATGTCGCTGAGATCTTTAAATAAACGCATTGAGACCTGCAGTTACAATATGGAGCGGCAGCGCAGCGAGGCAATGCAGCTACTGAATCAGCAGAAATCTTTCGCGCTGCACCAGGCACAGAGGGTGCCTCTGCCACTGGCAATGGGGCTGGCGTTTGCCGGCGGTTTTATTTCACAGCGCTTTTTTAATTCTCCCGCCCCCTCCACACTCTGGCATCTTTACCTGTCCTACCGCGCGTTCTGACGGTGCCCGATCTGATCAGAGAATATCAAGCCAGGCTGCACTCTGAATTCGAACCCCGGGATTTCGAGTCCCGGCGAATTTCCCCTTCGCCGATTTCCAGAATCATTGCCGCCACATCTACCAGCTTCATATTCATCGCCATGGCGCGCTGCTGAATGGTTCGGTAGGCGTGATCCTCGCTCATCCGTAAACTGCGCATCAACACCCCCTTGGCCCGCTCCACCAGCTTGCGCTCGGACAGCGCGCGGCGGGTTTCCTCCAGCTCGTCGCTGACCCGGCGAATATGCGCGACCTGGTCGCGAATCAGGTCGTAAAGGGATTGCTCCAGCTTCTGTGAATGCAGCGGCGACATGCCCGCCGCCGCGCTGGTATTTCCGATCAGCCCGGGCACATCCGGATCGAACAGCAGTGTCGTTGCCGGTGCCGGCGGCCAGGCGGCATTTTTCATCACCTGCAGCCGTGCATAGTGGTGCCCCAGTTCCGACTGCGCCTGCGCCACCCGGGAGCGGCTGACGGCCAGCAGCCTCTCCGCCATCGCATCTTCGAGCCCGTGCATGCAATCGATGCGCGCAGTCGCCAACTGGTACCAGACTTCACTGATTTCCGCGGCAATCGGCTGTCCCGACTTCAGACCGGCGATCACCCCGCGCAGGCGCTGCAGGTCCCCGGTAGACTGGCTGTCTTCAATTCCCTGCCAGCGCTCCAGCTCCCCCGGCCCCGCATACTCGGCAAACAGTTCCATGCTGCGCGCCTGGCACTCCTGCAGATGACGCAGGCGGTCGTGCAACGCGGCGTCGAAGTGGCTGCCGGCAAAGCCGATCGCCCCCCAGGCCCGCTCCTGCCCGGCAAATTCCTTTGCCTGCATCAGGTTGAACAGGGAAATCAGCATCCGGGTCACTTCCGGATCGTCCGCCACATCTGCCGCTTCAAACACCACCGAAAGCAATCCGGCGATCAAACGGCAATAGGCACTGGTCGCTTCCAGTGCGGCGATCTCGTGCTCGTCGACCCGGTGCCGCAGTGCCGGCAGGTCGTCGAGCCCGTGCAGGGTGTAGGCGATACTGTTCAGCAGGCGCATATTCTGCGCTTCACTGGCATTCAGGTAACGCTGGTGCAGCAGCTGCCGAAAGCGCTGCTCGCTACTGCCGGCAAACCCGATCTGCAATTTGCGCTGGTGGCAAAAACGCGCGCCTTCAGACACCAGGTAAATGTTGCTGATCCCCCGCTCGCGCTGCAGGTGATGCACCAGGTCAGAAACCGTGGTGACCAGTTCGCAACTGCGGGACAAGCGCTGTAGCGCATCAATTTCTGCCCGTTTGGCGGCGAGCAGGAACTTCTCCGCGTCTTCGCTGTGAATCGACATGCAACTTGCCTCTGTGGATGGCGGTTAAGCGCCTTCAACCTCAGGCCCCCTTCCACAGTTCATCAGCAATAAATATTCCAGCCCATACACGGCGTCGGATATTTCCACCCAGATTTTTTCGATCCGACCGACAGGGATAAACGCATTCCCCACAGACAGGCACAAAAATCGGGCATCAGCATCTGGCCGCACCCTACTGGTGCACCCACGAATGATCCTGGCGCCATATTCCTCGAAAGGCACTAATCCAGAGGGAAAAGCGGCCCCAAAAAGTTGGCACTGAGATTGCTTGAATCATGGCGTAGGGATTCTCGGAATCCTTATCCGGCCCACGGCAGGGCCATTACAACCCGAACACACTGGATAAAGGCGTCCATCACTTTCCGGCAATGACCGGACTGTGTGGGCGCTTTTTTTGTGCCCCGGTTTTTCAGTGGCAGTGATCACCCCTTCGCCTGCTGACAGCCAAGCACAGATGGACACCTGGCCCTTACAACATCCAAGAAGGTGAAAATTATGGCTTACCTAGTCCCATCCGAATTTGTGACCAAAATGGTCGATGCGGGGGAATCCAAGATTTACATGTCCACCCGCGACACCCTGGTGCGCGCCTATATGGCCGGCGCCATTCTCGCACTCGCCGCGGTATTTGCGGTTACCGTTGCGGTGCAGACCGGTGTTTTCCTGATTGGAGCCATGCTCTTCCCGGTGGGGTTCTGCATGCTCTACCTGATGGGCTTTGACCTGCTCACCGGTGTATTTGTGCTGACACCGCTGGCGTGGCTCGACAAGCGACCCGGGGTAACCATACAGGGCATTCTGCGCAACTGGGGCCTGGTTTTTCTCGGCAACTTTGCCGGCGCACTGACGGTCGCGCTGATCATGGCCTTTGTCTTTACCATGGGCTTCAATACCGAACCTGGCGCCGTGGGCACCAAGCTGGCATCCGTAGGCGAGGCCCGCACCCTGGGTTACGCGGAGTACGGTATTGCCGGCTGGTTCACTATTTTACTGCGCGGCATGCTGTGTAACTGGATGGTATCCATGGGCGTGGTGGGCGCGATGATTTCCACCCACGTGAGCGGCAAGGTACTGGCCATGTGGATGCCGATCATGCTGTTCTTCTTTATGGCGTTCGAGCACTCCGTGGTGAACATGTTCCTGTTCCCCACCGCGATGCTGATGGGCGGCGACTTCTCGATTCTGGATTACTTTATCTGGAACGAAATCCCCACCGCACTGGGCAACCTGATCGGCGGTCTGGCCTTTACCGGCCTCACCCTTTACAGCACCCACTACAAGACCGCACCCAAGCGACAGCTGGTCGCTGCCGAACGCACTTCTGGTAAAGAGGCTCTGGCTTAAAAAAAGATATCCGTTCACCAGTTTGAGACACTGGTGGCGGTCCCGCTGCCGGGTACAGCTTTGTGAGACACGCCGTAAACCCATCCCTGGGGGCTCTTCCGCGAGGTCCCTCTCGCGGAAGGTCTCACAAAGCTGTACCCGGCATCGGAACCTTCGCGGATAACATGTACAAATAATCCGGCCAGTAATTTCGGGGGCTATAAAGTAATAACCATGGTCAATTCTCTGGCCCTCGAAACCGGCCACTATTCCAGCGCGGGAAAAAAACCGGAAAACCAGGACCGCTGTGGCGCACGGCAACCGCCGGAACCCCAGCTGGACATGAAGGGCGCCGCCTTTGCCATTGCCGACGGTATCAGCAGCAGTTCCGTCAGTGCCGCGGCCAGCGAAACGGCCATCAACAGTTTTCTCGACGATTACTACTGCACCGCAGACGCCTGGAGCGTGCAGAGTGCAGTGGAAAAGGTGCTGCAGGCCACCAACGCCTGGTTGCACGGGCAAACACAACAGAGCCCCTACCGCTTCGACCAGGACAAGGGCTATGTCTGCACCTTTAGCGCCGCCATATTCCGGCGCAATGAAGCCCATCTGTTCCATGTAGGTGACTCGCGAATTTACCGACTGCGACAGGGCTCCCTGGAGCAGCTGACCCGCGATCACCGCCAGTGGGTGGGAGAGCAGAACAGTTACCTCAGCCGCGCGCTGGGCGCGTCCCCGCAACTGGAGGTGGACTACCAGAGTGAATCACTTGCCCGCGACGACCTGTTTATTCTCACCACCGACGGTATCCACGAATATCTTTCGCAACAGCAATTTATTGCGCTGTTACACCAGCACCAAGACGACCTGCAGCGCGCGGCGGAAACACTGGCAAACACCGCACTCGCCAACGGTAGCTGCGACAACCTCACCGTGCAGCTGGTGCGCATCACATCATTACCTGAAGCCGTTCCCGAACTGGTGGAGCGGGCGGAAACGCTGCCGCTCCCGCCCATCCTGAAAGCGCGGGACTCGTTCGACGGCTACACCATCGAGCGGGAAATCCATGGCAGCAGCCGCAGCCATGTCTACCTCGCCAGCGACCGGGAAAGCGGTCACCCGGTGATCCTGAAAACCCCGTCCATCGACCTGTCCGACGACCCCGCCTATCTCGAACGACTGTTGATGGAGGAGTGGGTTGCGCGGCGGGTCGACAGCCCGCACGTGATCCGCGCAGCAGACAGCAGGCGCCCGCGCAACTATCTGTATACCGCGATGGAAGTTGTCGAGGGGCAGACGCTCAGGCAGTGGATGACAGACAATCCCGCCCCCGACCTGGAAACCGTGCGCAATATCGTGGAACAGGTTGCGCGGGGACTGCAGGCGCTGCACCGGGCGGAAATACTGCACCAGGACCTGCGTCCGGAAAATATCATGATCAGTGCCGCCGGTACCGCGACCCTGATCGACCTGGGCTCGGCCCGTGTCGCCGGTATTGCCGAAACGCACCAGGACAGCGGGCAGCTGATCCTCGGTACCGCACTCTACAGTGCCCCGGAATATTTTCTCGGCGATATGGGCACGCCGCGCTCGGACCTGTTTTCCCTCGCGGTGCTGAGCTACCACCTGTTAAGCGGGGAATTCCCTTACGGCACCCAGGTGGCCCGCTGCACCACCGTGGCCGCACAGCACCGACTCAACTACCGCAGCGTGCTCAGCGAGACCCGGGAGATCCCCGCCTGGATCGACGCCACCCTGAAAAAGGCCCTGCAACCGAATCCGCTGCGCCGCCACGAGGCGCTGTCGGAATTTGTCTACGAGCTGCGCCACCCCAATCCGGACTACGTCAACGCCACACGAGCGCCCCTGATGGAGCGCTACCCGGTGCGTTTCTGGCAGTCTGTGTCCGGCGCTTTGCTGCTGGTCATTTTCTATCTGTTGAGCCTGATTGCCACCCAGACCTGAAACCCGAGCCGAATCCACAGGAATACCTACCCGACCGCAAAAACCACAGGAGCCCGACCATGATCAGTGATCGCCAACAAGTCACCAGTTTGATCCTCGCCGCCAAGGTGCGCAAAGACCTCAAATGGGCCCAGGTGGCCGATGCCGTGGGCCAGTCCAAGGAGTGGACCACCGCCGCCTGCCTGGGGCAGATGACCTTCAGCAAAAAGCAGGCAGAAATTGTCGGCGAGCTGTTCGACCTCGACGACGAGGCCGTCGCCTGGCTGCAAATAGCCCCGTACAAGGGCTCCCTGCCCACCGCGGTGCCCACCGACCCGCTGATCTACCGGTTGTACGAACTGGTGAACGTTTATGGCTCCACCATCAAGGAACTGGTACACGAGGAATTTGGCGACGGCATCATGAGTGCCATCGACTTTTCCATGGATATCCAGCGCGAGGAAGACCCCAAGGGCGACCGCGTGAATATGGTGATGTCCGGCAAATTCCTGCCGTACAAGACCTACTGAGGCCACTACACCCTCACCACTGGCGCTGGCGGCGTTGCCGTCGCCGGCGTCACGCTGGTGCAACCTGCCACCGCCATACTCGTTTACAATTCTGGTGCAGCCACAGGTTCCCGCCCGGTAGTTTGAGTATGAGCAGCCTTTTCTCCCCAGTATCCGATTCCCCGACACCCACCTCTCCCGCGACCGACCCTGCTGCAGTGCCGGCGGAAATGGCCGCGGCGCAGCTGGCGGAGTTTATCCGCACTCACCCGCGACTGCTGGTGCTGACCGGGGCAGGGGTCAGCACCGACTCCGGTATTCCCGATTATCGCGACGCCAGTGGCGCCTGGAAGCGCAAACCGCCGGTGGATCACCGGGACTTCATGGCCAGCGAGACAACCCGCAGGCGCTACTGGGGACGCGCCCTGATCGGCTGGCCGGCGATCCGCAATGCGGCGCCAAACCCGGCACATTTTCACCTGGCGGAACTGGAGCGACGGGGACATGTGGAATTGCTGGTGACCCAGAATGTGGACCGCCTGCACCAGCGCGCGGGCAGTGCGCGGGTAGTGGATCTGCACGGGCGCGCGGATGAGATCCGCTGCATGGCTTGTGATTACCGCGCAAACCGGCAACACGTGCACGAGCGCAGCTACGCGCTGAACCCGGCATTCCGGCACTACCAGGCGGAATCTGCACCGGACGGGGATGCAGACCTGGAAGTGGATTTCAGCAGTTTTACGGTGACGGACTGCCCGGATTGCCGCGGTATCCTGAAACCGGATGTGGTTTTCTTCGGCGACAATGTGCCCAAGGTGCGGGTACAGCAAGCACTGGAGGCTTTGCAAAACAGCGACGCCCTGCTGGTGGTGGGGTCGTCGCTGATGGTGTATTCCGGTTTCCGTTTCTGTCGCTACGCCAGGGAATGGCGCAAGCCGATTGCCGCCCTCAACCTGGGGCGCACCCGCGCCGATGACCTGCTCGAGCTGAAACTGAATGCGGGGATTGCAGAAACCCTCGAGGCGGCGCTGGTATTACTGGGCTAAATGCCGTGAACGCCTGCGCGCTCAATTGTCTTCGCCACCAGCGATCTTGTCCTGGGTGCGGGTGTCAAAGTCACTCGCGTCGTGCCGTTCATGCAGTTGCCCGGACGGGTCCCCCCAGGTGCAGTTCACCATCCGCCCCCGTTTGACCGCTGGCCGCTCGGCGATTTGATCGGCCCAGCGATTGACGTGCTGGTAGCTGGCAGCATCCAGAAACTCCGCCGCGTCGTAGGCTTCGTTTTGCACCAGGATGCCGTACCAGGGCCAGATGGCGATATCCGCAATGGTGTACTCCTTTCCCGCCACATAGGGATGTTCCGCCAGCTGGCGGTCCAGCACATCCAGCTGGCGTTTGACCTCCATGGTGTAACGGTTGATCGGGTATTCGTATTTTTCCGGGGCGTAGGCGTAGAAGTGCCCGAAACCACCGCCCAGGTACGGCGCCGCGGCCATCTGCCAGAACAGCCAGTTCAGGGTTTCGGTGCGCTGCTCCGGCGTATGCGGCAGGAAGGCACCGAACTTTTCCGCCAGGTACAGCAGGATGGAGCCGGATTCAAACACCCGAATCGGCGGTGTGGTGCTGTGATCCACCAGCGCGGGGATTTTCGAGTTGGGATTGATCTCCACAAAACCGCTGCCGAACTGGTCACCGTCGTTGATGCTGATCAGGTGCGCGTCGTACTCGGCCCCCTCCTGACCGAGCGCCAGCAATTCCTCCAGCATGATGGTGACCTTGACCCCGTTGGGCGTGCCGAGGGAGTAGAGCTGCAGCGGGTGCTTGCCCACCGGCAGCGGCTTTTCGTGGGTGGCGCCGGCGATGGGGCGGTTGATACTGGCGAAACGGCCGCCGCTCTCGCCTTCCCATTTCCACACTTTGGGCGGGGTGTAGCTGCTGTCGGACATGTCGGTGACTCCGGTTGATGGTGGACGCGGGTGGTGGATCTACGTGCGAAACCCCGGTTACAGGGCCAGGGTCATAAACAGGCTATTGGGGTCCTCTTTATAATCTGCAAACGGACCGCAGAGTTCAAACCCGTGGCGCGCGTAGAGGCGGTGCGCGGGCTGGAAGAACGCCATGGAGCCGGTCTCCAGGCTCAGGCGGCGGTATCCGCGGCGACGGGCCTCATCAATGATATGCCGGAGCATGGCCGTGGCCACCCCCTGCCCGCGCGCGCCGGCACCGGTGCGCATGGATTTGATTTCCCCATGCTGTGGCGTCAGCACCTTGAGCGCGCCGCACCCCACCAGCTCGCCCACAAGGTAGACCGACCAGAAAGTAATGTCCGGCTGGCGCAGGCCATCCAGATCCAGCGCGTGCTTGCTCTCCGGCGGGGAGATGCTGCGCATGTCGTCGATGTGTGCCTGCAGGAAATTCGCGATCGCGGGACTGCTGAGATCGTCAATTTCAATTTTCATAGCAATCTTCCTGATACCTCTATAACGGCAGGTAAGTTGAACGCCCATACCCTCTCGCCCATAATACCGCCCCCGAAAGGCGCCAAAAATAGCGCCAGAGGCGCTGATCGGTAAGCATTACTTTCTGAAACCGCAGCGCAGAGGCAACAAGCCGATGTATCCGGCGCCAGACGCCGACACCCGCGGCCAAACCCGCCCAGAATTTGTACTACGCGCATCCAGTACACCGGGCCGGCGCTGCGGCTCGAACGGAATCTCTATGAGCGAATTTACCGTCATTCTGCTGAGTACCATCCTGGTCAACAACTATGTGCTGGTGCAGTTTCTCGGCCTGTGTCCTTTTATGGGGGTTTCCAACAAGCTGGAAACCGCCGTCGGCATGGCCGGCGCCACCACATTCGTGCTGACCCTCGCGGCGATCTGCTCCTACCTGGTAAACACCTACCTGCTGGAACCCTTCGGCATGGAGTACCTGCGTACCATTTCCTTCATTCTGGTGATCGCGGTGGTGGTGCAGTTTGCACGTATGTTTATCGAAAAGACCAGCCCGCTGCTGCACCGGGTGCTCGGCGTGTTCCTGCCGCTGATTACCACCAACTGCGCGGTGCTGGGTGTGGCCCTGCAGAACACCCTCAAGGCCAACAATTTCATCCAGTCCACCCTGTACGGCTTCGGTGCCGCGGTGGGCTTCTCCCTGGTTCTGATCCTGTTTTCCGCCATGCGCGAGCGCCTCGCGGTGGCGGATGTGCCCAAACCCTTCAAGGGCGCCGCCATCGGCATGATGACCGCGGGCCTGATGTCGCTGGCCTTTATGGGCTTCAGCGGGCTGGTATAGGGGGCGATGATGGAGTGGCTGTCTGAAGTTTCCACCCCGCTGCTGATCCTCGGCGGCATGGCGCTGGTGTTTGGCGCGCTGCTGGGCTTTGCCGCGGTGCGCTTCAAGGTGGAGGGGGACCCGATCGTCGACCAGATCGACGCCATCCTGCCGCAGACCCAGTGCGGCCAGTGCGGCCACCCCGGCTGCCGCCCCTACGCCGAGGCCATCGCCAATGGCGAGGCCATCAACAAGTGCCCCCCCGGCGGCCAGGCCACCATCAACGAGCTGGCCAATCTGCTTGATGTGGAAGCCATTCCGCTGGATGCGGAGCACGGCGTCGAAGACGTGAAGAAAGTGGCCTTTATCCGCGAGGCGGAATGTATCGGCTGCACCAAGTGTATCCAGGCCTGCCCGGTGGACGCCATCGTCGGCGCCGCCAAGCAGATGCATACCGTGATCGTCGACGAGTGCACCGGCTGTGACCTGTGCGTGGAGCCCTGCCCGGTGGACTGTATTGACATGGTGCCGCTGGAGACGTCCCTGCAGCAATGGCACCCGGACAAACCCGGAGACGGAATTGCCTTGATCGCCAGCGACCGCCCCGAGCGGCACACCGACGACCGGAGTGCCGCATGAGCCACAGCGAACAGAGAGTCACCGCCAGCGAGCGCCGCGCCGCGCGCGAGGCCCAGCTGATTGCCAGCGAGAAGGCCCGCGACCTGGCGCGGGAGCTGAAGATTTACGACTTCCACGGCGGCGTGCACCCGCCGGAGAACAAACACCAGTCCACCGCGGAGCCCATCGGCAGCATTCCGCTGGCGGACGACCTGATCGTGCCTCTCAACCAGCATATCGGCGCCACCGCCATTCCCCTGGTAAAGCTGGGGGAAGATGTGCTCAAGGGCCAGAAAATTGCCGAGGGCGACGGCCCGGTAAGCTGCCCGGTACACGCGCCCTCCTCCGGCAAGGTGATGGCCATCGAGCCGATGGCGGTACCCCACCCCTCCGGTATGGTGGCGGACTGTATCCAGATCCGCACCGACGGCCGCGACCAGTGGTACCCACTGGAACCGGTGGAAGATTTCCGCAGCCGACCGGTCGACGACCTGCTGGAGAAAATCCGCGACTGCGGTATCGCCGGCATGGGCGGTGCGGGCTTCCCCACCGCGGTGAAACTGAACCCCCGCGGCGGCGCCGAGATCGACACCCTGGTCATCAACGGCACCGAGTGCGAGCCCTACATCACCGCCGACGACATGCTGATGCGCGAGCACGCGGAGGAGATTGTCGCCGGTGTGGAAATACTCGCTCACCTGCTGGACCAGCCGGAGCGGGTGCTGATCGGCATCGAGGACAACAAGCCCGAAGCCATCGCGGCGATGAAAAAGGCCGCCCGGGGCACCCGGTTCCATGTGGTGGTGTTCCCCACCAAGTACCCTTCCGGCGGTGAAAAGCAGCTGATCCAGATTCTCACCGGGCGCGAGGTGCCCAACGAGGGGCTGCCCGCCAACGTGGGCATCGTGTGCCAGAACGTGGGCACCGCCCGCGCGGTCTATCGCGCCATCGCCCTCGGCGAACCCCTGATCAGCCGCGTCACCACGGTGGTAGGCGAATCCCTGGAGCGCCAGCGCAATATCGAGGTGCCCCTGGGCACGCCGATCCGGCATATCCTCGACAGTCACGGCGTCGACCGCAAACAACTGCAGCGGGTGGTCATCGGCGGCCCGATGATGGGTTACACCATCGACGACGAGTCCGCACCGGTGGTGAAAACCACCACCTGCATCCTCGCGCCCACCGACCGCGAGCTGCCTGCGCCGCCGCCGGCCCAGGCCTGCATCCGCTGCGGGTTGTGCGCCGAGGCCTGCCCGGCCTCGCTGCTGCCGCAGCAGCTGTACTGGTATGCCCGCGCGGAAGACCGCGAAAAACTGCAGGCGTACAACCTGTTCGACTGTATCGAGTGCGGTGCCTGCTCCTACGTGTGCCCGTCCAGTATTCCCCTGGTGCAGTACTACCGCGCCGCCAAGGGCGATATCCGCACCGCACAACTGGAAAAGGAAAAGGCGGACCGCGCCCGCGAGCGCTTCGAATACCGCACCCTGCGCCTGGAAAAGGCCGAGCAGGAAAAGGAGGCCAAGCGCCTCGCCCGCAAGAAGGCGGCGGAGGAAGCGCGCAAACAGCGGGAACGGAATGCCGACAGCCCCGAGGCCAAGGCGGCCAAGGCAGAATCCGATGTAGTCGCGGCAGCCCTGGCCCGGGTCAAGGCCAAGCAGGCGGCACCGGAGCAACAACTGGCCCGCGCCCAGCGCGCGCTCACCAGTGCCGAGCACCGGGTGGAGCGCATGCAGGGCAAGCTGGCGGAAGCCGAAGACGCGCAGAAGGCGCAGCTGGAAGCGCAGTTGAAAACCGCGGAACTGAAATTGCAGGAAGCGCGGCAAAAGCTGGCGGAAGCGGAAAAACTGGCCGCCACTGCCCCCGCGCAACAGACCCCACCCCCGGCGGAGCCCTCCATTACCGACGACAAGCTCGCGGTGGCATCGTCCACCTCGAGTGCCGCCAGCAGTGCCATCGAAAAGGCCAAGGCCGCCGCAGCGGCTCGCGCCAGCATGAGCCCGGAAGAAAAGCTGGCAACGGAAATCGAGGCGCTGGAAAAGCGGGTAGCCAAGGCCGAGGCGCGCCTGCAAAAAGCCCGCAGTGAAGACGACCCCAATACCGGTGCCTTTGAAACCGCACTGAACAAGATGCAGGACAAGCTCGCCGCCAAGCGCCGGGAGCAGTCCGGCGACGAACCCGAATAACGCGCAGGATTAGAGAACCACCATGTCCCTGATGCGAGTCACGTCCCCCCACGCCCACTCCGGCCAGAGCACCGCCAAGGTGATGCTGCAAGTCGCCGCCGCCACCATTCCCGGCATCCTGGCGCTGGTGGTGTTTTTCGGTGTGGGCGTGCTGATCAATATCGCCCTGTGCGTCGCCACCGCGCTGGCCAGCGAGGCGGCAGTAATGAAACTGCGCGGCCGCCCGGTGGCCTTCTACCTGAAGGACTACAGCGCACTGGTGACCGCGCTGCTGCTGGGTATCGCGATTCCGCCCTACTGCGCCTGGTGGCTGCCGGTGGTGGGCACGGTGACCGCCATCGTACTGGCCAAGCAGCTCTACGGCGGCATGGGCTACAACCCGTTCAACCCCGCGATGGTGGGCTATGTGGTGCTGCTGATCAGCTTCCCCATCGATATGACCCGCTGGGTGGCGCCGGCAGAACTCATCTACGGCACCCCCGACCTGGGCGAGGCGTTTGCCCTGGTCTTCGGCAATATGAATGTGGACGGCTTTACCCGTGCCACGCCGCTGGAAATCGTGCGCCTCAACCAGTCCACCATTCTCTCCCAGCTCTATGCAATGGAGCCGGTGTTCGAAAAAGGCAACATGGCCGGGGTCGGCTGGGAAATGGTGAACTTCGGTTTCCTGCTGGGCGGGCTGTTCCTGCTGTTTCGCCGCCTGATCACCTGGCATGCGCCGGTGGCCATGCTCGCTACCCTGGCCGCGCTGTCGGTGATGTTCTATGACGGCGGCAGCTCCCTGAGTGAGGGCTCACCCCTGCTGCACCTGTTCTCCGGTGCCACCATGCTGGGGGCCTTCTTTATCATCACCGACCCGGTAAGCGGCTGTACCAGCAACAAGGGCCGCCTGGTGTTCGGCGCCGGTGTCGGCCTGCTGACCTTTGTGATCCGCGCCTGGGGCAACTACCCGGACGCGGTGGCCTTCGCGGTGCTGCTGATGAACTTCGCCGCGCCCTTTATCGACAACTACACCCTGCCGCGCACCTATGGCCACAAGGCCGCGCGCAAGGCCACGGACCTGGAGGAGCAGTAATGCTGAAGCGCTCCATCGGCTCCAACGCCGTTATCCTCACCCTGTTCGCTCTGGTGACCGCCGGTACCCTGGCGATCACCCAGATCACCACCCGCGAGCCCATCGAGCGGGCCATCCGCGAGGCCTCCGCCAAGGCCCTGCTGGAAATCATTCCCCTGGACCGCCATAGCAATGACCTGCTGGTGGATACCTATCCCATTCCCCGCCAGTACTGGGCAATGCTGGGGCTGAAGCAGGAAGCCAATATCAATCTGGCGCGGGAGGAAGATGGCACCATCAGTGCGGTGATCATTCCCGCAGTGGCGCCGGATGGTTACTCCGGCCCCATTCGTATGCTGGTGGGGGTCAATCGCGACGGTACCGTGGCCGGTGTACGCGTGACCAACCACGCGGAAACGCCCGGTCTCGGTGACAAGGTAGAAATAAAGAAGAGCGACTGGGTATTGTCGTTCAACGGCAAATCCCTGCAGGACCCGACGCGAGACCTGTGGAAAGTACAGAAAGATGGCGGTGCCTTTGACCAGTTCACCGGCGCCACCATTACCCCGCGCGCAGTGGTGAACCAGGTGCGCAAGGTGCTGGATTTTGTCGCCGAGCACCAGCAGGAAATTTTCACGGCACCGGTTTCCAAGCGCGCGGTGGAAATCCATCAACAGGAAGCCCCCGGCGAGGGCGAGCCGCAACCGCAACCGCAACCGCAACCGGAGCAGAACTGATGGCCACCCCAAGCTACCGTGAAATCACCCACAACGGCCTGTGGAAAAACAATCCGGCGCTGGTGCAATTACTGGGGCTCTGCCCGCTACTGGCGGTCACCGGTTCGGTGGTCAATGCCATCGGCCTCGGCCTCGCCACCACTGCCGTTCTCACCTGTTCCAATCTCGCGGTATCACTGGTGCGTCACCAGATGCCGGAAACCGTGCGCCTGCCGGCCTCGGTGATGATTATTGCCACCTTCGTTACCTGCGCCGAATTGCTGATGAAGGCCTTTACCTACGAGCTGTACCTGGTACTGGGTATTTTTATTCCGCTGATCGTCACCAACTGCGCCATTCTCGGCCGCGCCGATGCCTTCGCCAGCAAGAACCCGGTACTACCGTCCCTGTTAGACGGATTCATGATGGGGGCCGGCTTCACCGCGGTACTGATAGTGATCGGTGCGGTGCGGGAAATTATCGGTCGCGGCACATTGTTTGCGGATATGGACCTGCTGCTTGGCCCGATGGCAGCGGACTGGACCCTGCAGGTGCTGGGGGCGGATTACTCCGGATTTCTGGTGGCGGTACTTCCCCCCGGTGCCTTTCTGGTAGCAGGTCTATTGATCGCCGCAAAAAATGCCATCGATACGCAGATTGAGCGCCGCCGCAGCGCCGAGGTGACCATTGTCAGTGGCAGCAAGCGCGTGCGCACTACCGGTAAAATTCAGTAATTTGTAAATGCGGCGAATTTTTAATTCCCAATGAAGGGACGCGCCCTGACCACTTCTTGATATTGCTCAAGCCAATCTCCTCAATACCGAAGTTTCGTTCGAATAATTTCCCAGTGTAACGACGTGTAATGGGATTTAATTCACAATCCGCGCTTCCTGTGTAGCGAAGCTGGTACGAATCGATAAAATAGCGCCTCCGTTTACAGGAGCACTTGCCCGGGCGAGACAAAAACCCGGGCAACTTTTTGACTGTCCGGTTTTAAAAAAAATCTAAAACCTATTTATTTTCCGACACAGGTATCATCAGACTGTCGCTACCTCTCGACGGCAAAATAATTATTTCGCTATTTCCATCAGGATTACGCATTACCCGATATTCAATAGCTCAAGTCCGCAAACCACAGGAATTAATGTCACCATGACCGAAGACAACGGAAAGTCTGAGCTGGTCTACCAGGGGCGTCGCGCCCAACGCGCCGACAGCCGCCAACGTAGAAAAGCCATTCTGGAAGCCACCTTGCGCCTGATCGTCAAGGAAGGTATCCGCGGTATCCGTCACCGCGCGGTCGCACGGGAAGCGTCAGTCCCGCTTGCCGCCACTACCTATTACTTCAAAGATCTCAACGACCTGATCAGCGACGCCTTTACCTATTTCGTCGAGCAGAATATCGAGGTGACGCGCCAGTTACAGACTGATAGTTTCACCGCCGTACACCAGCTATCTCCCCAGGAGCGGGAATCCCATTCCGGTCGCCGGCAACTTTCCCAGCAACTCACCCGCTTCGTGCTGCTGCACATTCGCGGCCAGGCCTCCAATCGCGACAACCGCTTGATCGAACTGGCATTTCGCAACGAAGCCCTGCGCAACGAACAGCTCACCCGCGCGATGCGTCTGGCCAACCAGTCCACGCAAAAGTTGATCATTGAGTTTTTCGAGCTGATGAACATGGCTGACCCGCAGGCCGCAGCGCAGATCGTGCATGGCACCATTCTGAACCTGGAATACCAGGTTCTGAGTGGCGCCATTGCGCTGGAGTCCCCCTTACTGGAGAGGACCGTAACCATGATGATTCGCGGCTTGATTCCCGCCAACCAGGCTACAACCACGCCGGCACCGGCCCTGACCGGCAACTTCTAAACAGACACCTCCGGCGGTGCGCGATTTGCCACCGCCAACGCTCTCCGCCTTCCTCCAACATTACTGGCGCCTGGTTGTCGCACAAATGTTCCAGGAAAGCACTTAACGAGCGCACGACAACTAGACTTGCAGTAAGTTTTCAGGAATTCGTGCCCTCATGTTGCTTGCACTGCGCTGTCTGGCGATCGCATCGGTAATCTTCATATCCCTGCTTTCGGGATGCGACAGCGGTAGGGACACGTCCGCCCGCAACGCGCCCTCAAGCGATAAACCCGCCTCTGAGAAAACTCAGGAGGAACCAGCCGGGGAGCCCGTCGGTGCGGAAAGCCAAACCGCGCTTGCGCAAAAAAATGCTGTCAGATCTACACCTCAAGACAGCAAGCAGAGCAAGCAGAGCAAGCAGCAGAACCAGGACCGGGAACCCGCGCTGCGACCTGCGCAAAAAGATGAATTGCGCCCCGAAGCCGACTGGGCACCGGAAACAACCGGTGAGTACCCGATCCACGCCTACCCGAATTACACAGAGACCGGCGACCTGGCCGCGATCAAGGAGCGCGGGAAACTGCGTATTCTAGTCGACATATCCAATACAGACTCCCTGCACCGTTCGGCCACACTGCAGGATATAGAAATCGATGAGACAAAGCGGCTGGCAGAATCCCTTGGCCTCGAGCCGGTAGTCCTCTACGCCAATAATTTCGACCAGCTGATCCCGCTACTGGAAAAGGGTGAAGGCGACATCATCGCCAACAACCTCATCATCACCGAAGCCCGCAAGCAGGAAATCGATTTTTCCGTCCCCACTGCAAACACGCGCCTGATACTCGCCTCCCGAAATGATGAGAGTGCCATAAGCGACAAGTCGGATTTGAAAGGAAAGACGCTCGCCGTCACCAAGGGCACTGTATATGAGGATCTAGCCCGGGAGTTCGCCAGAAAGCACCCCGGTCTGAAGCTCGACATCATCGAAAGAAATTATGTCGAGTTATTGATTGATGTTTCGGAAAAGCATATTGACTACACCATCGTTGAATCGCAGGTCTATGATCTGGCGACGCAATTTCGCGACAACCTGAAGAAAAATATAGTGTTCCCGGAAGAGCGCCAGCTGGGCTGGGGCATCCGCAAAAACTCCCCGGAACTACAGAAAGAGATCGACAGTTTTGTGCGCACCAGCAAACTCGAGCGGACCGTAAAACGATACGTCGGCGACCTCGATGAAATGAAGAAGCACGGCGTAATTCGCGTGGTTACCCGCAATCACCCCGGCACCTATTACATGTGGAAAGGGAGGGTCCTGGGCTATGAATACGAACTGGCGCAGGCGTTTGCCAAAAAGTTGAAGCTGCGCCTGGAAATCGTAGTCGCACCCACCCATGAAGATCTGCTCACCTATCTCAAGGAAGGCAAGGCCGACATTGCCGCAAGCCTGCTGTCCATTACCGATCGCCGAAAACAGCAGGGCATGACATTTGGCCCGGTCTACATGGAAGAAAAGGTTGTGGTGGTATCGAGGGGCGGTGAAACCTTAGGCAGTATCGAAGAATTATCCGGCCGCACCGTTCATGTTCGCAAATCCAGTAACCACTATGATGTGATCCAGGAAATCAAGAAGAAGGTTCCCGGGATCAAGATTGAGCTCGCTCCGGAAGAGCTCAATATCCAGCAAATACTGGATAAGGTCGCCGACAAGGAGTACGACCTGGCGGTTGCCGATGAGGTTTCGGTAAAACTGGAGCACGCCTGGCGCACCGACGTGGATACTGCCCTGGACCTGCAAATACACGATAACGACTACGCCTGGATGATGCGCGAAAGCAACCCGCAGCTAAAACAGGCGGTGGATAAATTCTTTAACAGCAAGAAGACCAAATCGCTGACCAAAGTACTGGATGACAAATACTTTACAGCCCCCAAACGCACCCGCGAGGAAATCAATGCCCTGAATAAAAATGGAGAGATCTCTCCCTTCGACAAGTTTGTAAAAAAATATGCAAACACCTATGACCTGGATTGGCGCCTGATCGTCGCACAGATGTATCAGGAGAGTACCTTCAACCCTAAAGCCAAATCCTGGGTCGGCGCCCGCGGCCTGATGCAGGTTATGCCCGATACCGGCAAGCAGGTCGGGGAGAAGAACCTGTACGATCCGGAAACCAGCGTGCGCGCGGGAATAAAATACCTGGAGTGGCTACACCGGAAATTCGAGGATAAAGGCATAACCCCCGAGAACATGATGTGGTTCACCCTGGCGGCATACAACGCCGGACTGGGGCACGTGTACGATGCACAGGACCTGGCGGAAGAAAAAGGGTGGGAGCGCAAGGTGTGGTTTAACAACGTGGAAAAGGCCATGCTGCTACTGTCCCAGAAGAAGTATTACAGCAAGGCCCGCTATGGCTATGCGCGGGGACAGGAGCCGTTTGATTACGTCCGCAAGATCAAGGCCCGTTTCAGGACCTATGTGGCACTACTGGAAGATTACCAGCGCAGAAAGACGATTGAGCAAAGCCTGATCCTGCAGGCGCCGGAAATGTTTGCCAGCGCGTTTTACTGGCCATTGCTGTTGCCGCAACCCCAGATCGCGCT
>ENA-ORCV01000493-ORCV01000493.1-marine-metagenome-genome-assembly--contig:-NODE-493-length-25126-cov-2.863068_pt1 | contig 25126 bp, 24 predicted proteins | sample MGYA00237779_ERZ508509 | MGnify/ENA primary metagenome ERZ508509 (study PRJEB26180, sample SAMN06268772) | marine metagenome | isolation source: Bioluminescent Bay, La Paraguera, Puerto Rico | place... | reverse complement strand
CGGCACCGGAATGGAGACGCTGGCGCTGCGCATGGAGCGCCATTGCGCGAACGCGACGGCGGTCGCCGAGTACCTGTCCGGTCACCCGAAGGTCTCGTGGGTGTCCTATGCCGGGCTCCCCGGTGACCGCTACCACACGCTGGCCGAGAAGTACTGCCCGAAAGGCGCTGGCGCTGTGTTCACCTTCGGCGTCAAGGGCGGCTACGACGCCGGCGTCAAGGTGGTGTCGAGCACCAAGCTGTTCTCGCATCTCGCTAATATCGGCGACACGCGCAGCCTGATCATCCATCCCGCCTCGACGACGCATCGCCAACTGTCCGACCAGCAGAAGTCTTCAGCCGGCGCAGGCCCGGACGTGATCCGGCTCTCGGTCGGTATCGAGGACAAGGAAGACATCATCGCGGATCTCGACCAGGCACTCGAACAGGCCTGATCAATCGCACAAATTGCCTCCGCCCGTGCCCGCCGGCACTGGGCGGAGGTTTTTTTATGCCTGAGAATCTAGACGGAAACCGGACCTTCGATCCGCGCGCCGGGCAGCGCGACCGGCTCGCCGACCGGATTGCGCAGCGCGTAGAGATGCAACACCGCCACCGCCAGCACGACCATGGCGCCGGCCTGATGGGCGAGCGCCAGCCAAAGCGGCATGCCGAGCACCAGTGTGGCGATCCCGAGCCCGGCCTGGCCAAGCGTGAAGCCCGCGAGATAGACCGCGCGAGCGGTTGCCGGCCCCTCGCCCGCCGACCGGCCGGCATCGAAAGCATGCACAAGCGTGACGATGATAAGCAGGTAGGCCAACATGCGGTGGTCGAACTGCACCGTCGCGACGTTCTCGAAGGCGTTGAGCCACCAAGGCGTTTCCATCAGCAGGCCGCCGGGAATGAAATCGCCGTCCATCAGCGGCCAGGTCTGGTAAGTAAGCCCCGCATCGAGACCCGCGACGAACGCGCCGAGCACGATCTGCAGGAAGACGAGCAGAACGATCGCCAGAGCGGTCGTGCGCAGACGTCCCGGGCTCGGCGATTCCGGCCTCCGGTCGCGCAGCGACTCCGCGATCCAGAGAAGGTAGGCGAAAATCGCCGAAGCGAGCACCAGATGGGCGGCCAGCCGGTACTGGCTGACGGAAACCCGCTCGACCAGGCCGCTTGCCACCATGTACCAGCCGAGCGCGCCCTGCAGGCCGCCGAGCACGAACGCGCCGACGAGCCAGGGGACAAGCCGGCGCTCGATCCGTCGTGTGACGAGGAACCAGACGAACGGCACGAAGAACACCAGGCCGATGAAGCGCCCGAGGAAGCGGTGCGCCCATTCCCACCAGAAGATCGCCTTGAACTCCTCCAGGCTCATGCCCTTGTTGAGCTGCTCGTACTGGGGGATCAGCTGATATTTGGAGAAGGCGTCGAGCCAGTCGGCCTGGCTCAGCGGCGGGATCGTTCCGGTGATCAGCGCCCATTCGGTGATCGAAAGCCCGGAATCGGTCAGCCGCGTCGCACCGCCCACGACGACCATCGCGAACACGAGAAGCGCCAGCAGCAGGAGCCACGCCCGGATCATCGGCCGAGCCGCGATCTGCCGCTGTGTCGCGGCGAAGCCGCCGCCGTCAGGTGTCGTCGCCGTCGCCATGTGCCAATTCGCCCCCGTTCGCCCACTTGGACTGCCGCTTGATACGGCTTAGGTAATGCTCTTAGTTCGCCCACCGGGCAGCGGCAACCGCAAGCGGCGGCGGCAAAGCGTGACACGTTGCCGCCCGCGGATCATGGTTCCGCCGGACAGGTACGCAGGATCGAAGGACATCGGATGAGCAGCGGAGCGAGGCGCTTCATCGGCGCGACGGGGCTGACGCTATTCGTGATCGTCTACGTTGCGCTGGCGATGGTGATCGGCGCCAACCACATTCTTCAATTGCCCGGCGTCGTGCAGTTCGCCTATTTCGCGATCGCCGGATTCGCCTGGACGCTGCCGGCGATGGGTATCATCAAATGGATGCGCCGTGCGCCGGATGCCGGCCCGGCTGCCTGATTGCCGGGCTTTCAGGCCGCATCGACGCGGCGGAAACCGTTCCACAGCGCGAACGGGGCACCGCTCAGGAACATGTCCAGATAGCGCAGCGACTGATAGTCGCCGTTGAGCGAGACCCGCGGCAGCGCGGTCAGATGGCTGCCGTGCTCGGGAAACAGCACGCCCGGCCTCGTCGTCACGGCGGTGGCAAAGCCAAGGCGCGCGGCAATTGTGAATTCGCGCGGGCCCGCCGATCCCGGATCGCCGTAGGGATAGGCCAGGTGGCGCGGGCGCGCGCCGATCATGTCGCCGATCCGACGGCGGCTTTCGGCAATCTCGTATTCGGCTTCGGCGTCGGACAATCTGGCAAGCGCGGAATGGCTCACGGTGTGGGCGCCGATCGTCACGAGCGGATCGCCTGAGAGCCATTCGATTTCGCCCCAGGTCAGCGACAGGTCCTGGATGAGCGCGGCCATGTCGATTCCGGCGCGTTCGGCGATCCCCCGCGCCATCTCGCGCTTTTCCTGCTCGCCCAGACCGCGCAGGCGCCAGTAGACCTTCTCGTAGGCCTGGTACTTCTCCTCGACGCTGCCGCAGGTCAGCGTTTCCGTCCCCTCCCCTACGGTAACTTCGACCGCCTCCGATCGCGCGATCGCCTGTTCCAGGGCGAGCCACCACGGCTCGGCGGTCCCGTCGGGCATGCAGGTGGTGACATAGATCGCGAAGGGCGCCTCCTGGCGCTGCAGCACCGGATAGGCGTGGTCGAGATTATCCCGGTAGCCGTCGTCGAAGGTCAGGCAGGCGAAGCGGCGGCTTTCGTCGCCGGCCAGCAACCGTTCTCGCGCCTCGTCGAGACTGACGATATCGAGCCCGGCGGCACGGACGCGGATCACGACGGATTCCAGGAATTCCGGCGTGACGGTCAGGATCCGGTTCGGCGCAAAGGCGGGCGCTTCGCCAGGCACCACGTTGTGCAGCGTGAATATGATGCCGGTGCCGCTCGTGAACGGCGCAAGGGCGCGGTACGCTCGCGTAAAGTAGAGCGTATCCAGACCTGCCTTGAAGATTGCGGTTTTGCGCCGGTTCATATCGGTCCGATCAGTCGGTTGTTCGGTACCTATAGACTCCAGATGCCAACCAATTGCTAAACATTGCCTGTTAAAAGGCCCCTCATCGAATTCCACCATCGAGGCGCGAAACCGAGTGCCTACGAGCGATCTCTTTCGACTGAGTGTCCAGAACCGCCCGGTTGAACGCACCCTCGGGTTGCCGGTAATCGATACCGTAACGGCCAGCCGTACATTCGGGGACGCCGAGACGGCATGGCGGGACCTTGAGGCACGCGCCGTCACGACGCCCTATCAGCGCTTTGACTGGGTGGAATCCTGGTACCGGCATATCGGCGCGGCATCCGGACTGGAGCCGCTGATCGTCACGGCGTGGACGAAGGAAGCCCAGCCGGTCTTCCTTTGGCCGTTCGTCGTCCGGACCGCTGGCAAACGGCGCGTCGCGGAATGGCCCGGCGGCAAATTCGCGAACTACAAGATGGGCCTGTACGATCGGCGCGTCGCCGACACGCTCGATCGCGACGCTCTGGTCCCGATGATGGCGTATCTGCGCGACGAACTCGGGATCGACGCGCTTTCGCTGACGAACCAGCCGGAAACCTGGCGCGGCGTTGCAAACCCGCTGATCCACCTGCCGCATCAGCGTTCGCCGAGCTATGCCTATTCGGTCGTGCTGCGACCGGACTTCGAAGCGCTGTATGGCGAACTGCGGAGCAGTTCGACCCGCAAGAAACTCCGCCGCAGCGAAAGACGGATCGTCAGCCAGTTCGGCAGTTGTACGCTACGACGGCCAACCTCGCCGGAAGATGTCGACCGGGTCCTCGGCGCCTTCTTCGAACAGAAGTCCGACAGACTGCGGCAAAAGCAGCTCCAGAACGTCTTCGCCCGGCCCGGCGTGATGGCCTTCCTGCGAGAACTCGCCACGCGCGGCATCGGCCAGGACGATCCGCTGCTCGACCTCTACTGGCTTGATACAGGCGGACAGGTCGCGGCGACCTGGGCGGGAACGACGGCTCGCGGACGTCTGTCCGGAATCATCAATTCGTTCGATCTCGGAGCCGTCGCACAGTATCAGCCCGGCGAAGTCATCCTGCGGATGCTTCTGGAAGACGCCTGCGACCGGGGCCTGATCGAGTTCGATCTCGGCGTCGGCGAAGCGGCCTACAAGGACTCCTGGTGCCCGCGAATCGACCGTCTCTTCGACAGTTTCCTGCCTCTGTCGGCGAGCGGCTGGATGCACACGTCGGTGACCATGACCGGGTTCCGCCTGAAGCGGGTCGCGAAGCAGTCGAAGTTCCTGCGCGAGCTATCGGAGAGGTTCCGCCAGGTTCCTGCGCGAAAAGGCCGATAAGAAGTTCAAAACCGACCGGATTGCCGGAGCAGCGCTCAAGCCGCGGTCAACCGCGACCCGTGTTCGTCATTGTCGACCCGCAGCGTGGCGATGTCGGCAAGGCCGGCATCCTGGAGCCGGTCGCGGGCGCGCTGGGCGGACGTTTCGGTCGCGGTCCCCTGCGCCAGCAGCACCGCATGATCGGCACGCCGCGCGAGGACCCGCGCCTCTCCGTGCCGTGTCACCGCGGGCGCAAGCAGGATCACCACGTCATAGGTATGACGCAGCGCTTCGAGAACGGTTTCCATCCGGTCGGAGGCGATCAGGATGAGCGGATCGGCAGACGTGATGCCGGCCATGATGATGTGAACCCGCGACGCCTTGTCCCGCTGGATTGCGGTCTCGAAATCCGCGTTGCCGGTCAGAAGATCGGCCAGGCCGAGCGGCGTATCGTCCTGCTCGTCGTCGGCCGGCTTGTCGACGAATTCCGTATCGACGATTACGACCCGCCGACCTTCGGCGACGACGGCGCGGGCAAGCTGCATCGCGAATTCGTCTATTTCCTCGAGCTTGCGTACCGACGTGAACAGCAGCACGTCGGCCAGTTCGCCCTCGGCGCGCGCGAGGATATCGTCGCGTATCGGCTCCAGCGCGGCATCGAGAGACGGATTGTCCGGAGCCGGGCGCTCGACCTCGCCGATGACCGGCAGGACGCCAGCATCTTCCGAATTCTGCAAATTGAGACCCGGCGGCTCTCCTGTGGCAACGGGATCCGAACCGACCGACGGCCCGGACGCCGACGGCGCGGCGACCGGTTTTGGGAGCGGGCCGACGGCCGGGTATTCGTTCGAAGACCGGACGAGTTCCAGTGTGATCACGATACCGCAAGTCAACACGAGACTTCCCAGGAATGCGGCCAGAAGCGTTGCCAGCGTTTTCGGGAAATAGGGATCCGCAGCCGGCGCGGCGCGCGATATGAGCCGCGCATCGGCAGGCAGCGCTTCAAGGTCCTCGCGGGCGGCGACATCCCGGTAGCGGGCCAGCAGCGTTTCCAGCAAATCGCGCTGGGACTTGGCGTCGCGTTCCAGGGCGCGCAGCTCCACCTCGCTTTCGTTCGATTCCGCCGCGCTCGTCTTCAGCATGTCGAGGCTGGCGAGCAGTTCCTGCTCCCGTTCGGCAGCTACCGCCGCGTCGTTCTCGGCTGCGCGCGCGAACTTCACCGCCTCATCCCGCGTTTGCCGGCGCAGGTCGCCAAGCTGTGCGTTCAGCTGCTGCATGCGCGGATGGCGCGGCCCCAATGTGGTCGACAGTTCGGCAATCTGCCCGCGAAGCGTCACCTGCTGCCCGATCAGGTTCTGGATCAGCGGCGAGTTCAGGATTTCGGAGGATTCGATCGGGCCGCCGGCCTCGAGCATTTCCCGGATCAGGCGGGCCTTGGCCTGCGCTTCCGACTTCTGCGCGCGGGCGAGCGCAAGCTGCGTCGTCAGTTCGCTGAGCTGCTGCCCGGACAGGGTCTGCGGCTGTGTGGCGCCGCGCAGCGTCGAGAACAGCCCCTTTTCGGTACGGAACTCCTCGACCTTTCGCTCCGCGTCGTCGACCTTCATGCGCAGCGTATCGACCTGGCCCTTCAGCCAGTCGCCCGCCTCGCGGGTCGCTTCCCGCTTCGCCGACTGCTGCATGTCGATGTAGCCGTCGGCGATGGCGTTGGCGATGCGCGCGGCCAGTTCGGGGCTTTCCGAGGAGAACTCGATCGCGATGACCCGCGAGGTGTCGATCTGATAGACGGACAGGCGCTCGTAGTACTTGTCGAGCACCCTCTCCTCGTTCGTCAGGCTGGTCGGATCGCGGGTGACGCCAAACAGAGACATCACCCGGGACGTCAGCGACGGTGTGCTTTGCGGATTGAATTCGGGAAGCTTGTCCAGGCCAAGTTCGCGAATGATCTTGCGGCTCAGGTCGGCCGACAGGATCAGCTGGACCTGGCTCTTGACCGATTCCTGGTCGAGCAGCGCACGTTCGTCGGTTGTCGCCTGCGGCCGGGTGTAGGCCGTTTCCTGGCTCTCGACCAGCACCTTGGCGGTCGACCGATAAAGCGGCGTTACGCTCGAGAGCCAGAGAACCGCCGCTGCAGTCGCCACAACGACTGGCAGGACGATCCACATTCGTGCCCGCCACAACGCAGCAGCCATGCCGCCGACGGGCACGCCCGGCACCGCCCCGGCCTCACCGGCCAGTGACGTTTCTGCGTATCGGCTCTGCACGGACATAAGAATCGGACCCCGGCCAACTGAGTCAGAACTTCATCCTCATAGGGTAACTAATGGGTTAACCGCCCAATTAACGGCCCTGCCAGAATGGGATGCAAGTTAGCATTTCTTAACCCTGCTCGCTTACCAATCGGAAACTATAAAATCCGCTGAGCCGACAGGGCCGATGTTGCGTGCATTCCATTTCTTCGTGATCGCCTGCCTGGCCTTGCTCGCGGGATGCGCGCAGCAGCCCAAGGTCGACGAACGCTTCGTCGAAGCCCTCAACGCGCCCTACCGGCGGGATGCCGGAGACCGGTTACGGATCGTCGTGTTCGACCAGCCGAACCTCTCGAACACCTATGCGGTCGACGATTCCGGTAACGTTTCCATGCCGCTGATCGGAGATGTCCGAGCCCGCGGCCTGACCACCCAGCAGCTCGAAGGAGCGGTTACGGCCCAACTGGGCGACGGCTTTCTGCGCAACCCGTCCGTCTCGGTCCAGGTCGATACCTACCGGCCGTTCTTCATACTCGGCGAGGTCGGCGCCCCGGGCCAGTACCCCTATGTCGCAGGCCTGACCGCCATGACCGCAGTCGCGATCGGCGGCGGTTTCACCTCCCGCGCCGTCCGGGACATGGTGCAGATTTCGCGCAAGTACAACGGAACGATCGTCGAGGCGCGCATTCCCATCGACCATCCAATCCGGCCCGGCGATACCGTCACAGTAATCGAGCGGTGGTTCTGAAACGGGCGGCAATGGCCAGTCAGCCATTACGGATCGTGCATTGCCTTCGCGCGCCCGTCGGCGGGCTGTTCAGGCATGTCTGCGACTTGGCCGAGGCCCAATCGGCACGCGGCCACGAAATCGGCATCATCGCGGATTCCTCGACCGGCGGATCTCGGGCGGCAGAGCGGTTAGCCGAACTGGAAAAGGTCTGCCGGCTGGGCATAGAGCGTTTCGCGATGGCGAGGCTGCCCGGCCCCGGCGATCTCGCGGTTGCCGCAAAAGTCCGGGAGGTTGCCCGCCGCTGGGATCCCGACGTGCTGCACGGGCATGGTGCCAAGGGCGGCGCCTACGCACGGCTCGCCGGGACCCGCCTCAGGCGTGGCCGCCGGCCGGTGCGCGCCTATACCCCGCACGGAGGAAGCCTGCACTTTCGCAAATCTTCGCCGGTCGGATTCCTGTTTCTCGCCTTCGAGCGGTACCTGGCGCGGCGGACGGACGTGTTCCTGTTCGAGAGCGAGTACGGCCGCGGGATCTTCTCCGAGAAGGTCGGTGAACCGACCGGTGTCGTCGAGGTGGTCCACAACGGCATGGCCGAGGCCGAGTTCGACAAAGTCGTTCCCGATCCGGATGCGGCCGACTTTCTCTTTGTCGGTGAACTGAGGGCCCTGAAAGGCATCGACACGCTGCTAAACGCCCTGGCCCTGCTGTCGTCGCCATCCGGCGGTCCCAGTGCCGTGATCGTCGGCGCGGGCGCCGACGCCGCCACCCTCGTCCAGCTCTCGCGGGACCTCGACCTCGGAGGCCGCGTGACTTTTCCCGGCCCGATGCCGGCGCGCGGCGCCTTCGCGCTCGGCAAATGCATCGTGGTTCCGTCGCGGGCGGAATCGCTGCCATACATCGTGCTGGAAGCCGCCGCCGCCCGGGTTCCGGTCATCGCGACGAATGTCGGCGGCATCCCGGAGATATTCGGGAGCCAGGCAGAGCGCCTCGTTCCCCCAGACGACCCGGCCGCCCTCGCCGCAGCCTTGGAACGGTTCCTCGCCGATCCGGAAGGGGCCCGCGACGATGCGAACAAGCTGGCCTCCGATATCGCGGAAAGATTCTCCGTCGACGGCATGGCAGACCGGATTCTCGAAGCCTACTACTCGGCCCTGTGATCGGTCGGATTAAGCCTTCCTAGAACATTTGTTGGTAAGGATGCTTCCCGTGAGGCACCTTCGCCGAAGACGGCGTACAAAAACCAACAAAGAGACGTCTGACATGCCACAGGGTGGCGCGAAGTACGATTTCGACGATGCGCGGCTGCGCAATGCCGTAAGGGATCCCGGCCAGGTTGCCGACGGTCCGAAGAAACCGGCATCCAGCGCGCCGCTTGGACCGATGGCGCTCAAGATCGCCGGCGAAAACGTCGACAAAGCGATCTCGACTGTTGTCGTGCTTGGCTTCGCGCGTCTGATCGAATTCCTGCTGATTGTCGCAACCGGGCTGGCGATTCAGCTTATCTACGTCTATCCGAAGGAAGGCTTTCCGGCCTTCTATCCAGTCGCGATCCTGATCGGCGCCGTCCTGTCGACCATCGGCTTCCAGGCGTTGCACATCTACAGTCCGCACGCACTGCGCACGTTCCTGCATCACAACAGCAAGCTCGTGGTGGCCTGGGTCGGCGTGTTCGCCTTCATGGCGCTGATAGCGTTTTTCCTGAAGGTCGGGGATTCCTTCTCGCGCGTGTGGCTTGCGTTGTGGTTTTCGGTCGGGCTCAGCGTCCTTCTGGCGTTCCGTGTCCTGCTGGCCATCCTGGTCCGGCACTGGACACGAACCGGCCGTCTGGAGCGGCGTGCCGTCATCGTCGGCGGCGGCGAGCCGGCGGCCGAACTGATCAAGGCGCTGGAAGCCTCCAACGACACGGATATCCGCATCTGCGGCGTGTTCGACGACCGCAGCGACGACCGGTCGCCGCCGGTCGTCGCGGGCTACATGAAGCTCGGCACGGTCGATCAGCTGGTCGAGTTTGCGCGCAAGACACGCATCGACCTGCTGATCGTGTCGCTGCCGATCAGCGCCGAAGGCCGCGTGCTGGACATGCTCAGGAAACTGTGGGTGCTGCCGGTCGATATCCGCCTCAGTGCCCACACGAACAAGCTCAGATTCCGGCCCCGCTCCTACTCCTATATCGGCAACGTTCCCTTCATCGACGTATTCGACAAGCCGATCGCCGACTGGGACTACGTGGTCAAATGGATATTCGACCGCGTCATCGGCAGCCTGCTGCTGTTGGCCGCCCTACCGGTGATGGCGCTGGTGGCGCTTGCCATCAAGCTGGACAGCCGGGGGCCCATCCTGTTCCGGCAGAAGCGCTACGGCTTCAACAACGAGCTGATCGGGGTGTTCAAGTTCCGCTCGATGTATGTCGATCAGTGCGACGCGACCGCGTCCAAACTTGTCACGCGGGATGACCCGCGGGTCACCAAGGTCGGCCGGTTCATCCGCAAGACGAGCCTCGACGAGCTTCCGCAGCTGTTCAATGTCGTCAAGGGCGACCTGTCACTCGTCGGTCCGCGCCCCCATGCGCTGCAGGCCAAGGCGGCCGACAAGCTCTACGACGACGTCGTCGACGGCTATTTCGCCCGCCACCGGGTGAAGCCGGGAATTACCGGCTGGGCGCAGATCAACGGCTGGCGCGGCGAAACCGACACGTCGGAAAAGATCCAGCGCCGCGTTGAGTTCGACCTGTTCTACATCGAGAACTGGTCGGTCCTGTTCGACCTCTACATACTTCTCATGACGCCGATATCGCTCCTGTCGAAGAAGGAGCACGCCTATTGACCCTGGCGGCCGCAACGCATCCCACAACCGCGCCGCAAGATGAACGCTGGAGCCGCCTCGACAGGCGCCTGGTGCGCCCGATCCTCTGGCTGACAATCGCGTCGGGCTGTCTCGTCACGTTCGAACCCTCGCCCTACGAGTTAATGTTCCTGCTTCTGTGCTGGGCGGTCCTGGTGCGGGGGCTGACGATTCCCCGCTTCATCGCACCCGTCGTTCTGCTGCTCCCGGTCATGTTCACGATCGGCGGGATCTCGGCGGTCGTTCAGGTCGTCTACGAGTTCGACGCCGTGCGCTACGTGGCGATTTCGATGTATCTGACGGTGACAACGGTGATCTTCGCCGCTCTGGTCTGCGAGGATCCCGTCGGCCGGCTGAAGATCATCCGAAGCGCCTATATCGTGGCCGCGGTCATCGCGGCGACCGCGGCGATCATCGGCTATTTCAGCCTGTTTCCCGGCGCAAACGAGCTGTTCACGCTCTACAACCGCGCCCGCGGTACCTTCAAGGATCCCAACGTCTACGGCCCGTTCCTAATCTTCCCGGCGCTGTTGCTGATCCAGGACCTGCTCACGCGCCGCGGGGGGCGGTTCATCCTTTCGGCGCTGCCGCTCGGCGTCATCGTGATCGGCGTGCTGCTGAGCTTCTCCCGCGCGGCCTGGGCGCATTTCCTGATCTCGACGCTGCTGATGGTGGCAATGATGTTCGTGCTGACGCCGGACGCTCGCCTGCGGCTGCGGATGGGGATCGGCGCCGCCGTCGGCAGCATGGTGTTCGCCGGGCTGATCGTCGGCATCCTGGCGGTTCCGGAAGTCGCCGACGTGTTCAAGGTGCGCGCCGATCTGTCGCAAAGCTACGACGTCGGCGAGACCGGCCGTTTCGCGACCCAGCAGCGGGCGATCTGGGAAATCATCGACCGGCCGCTCGGTCTCGGTCCGCTGCAGTTCTCGAAGCACTACGGCCAGGATCCGCACAACGTGTTCATCAACGCGTTCTCGTCCTACGGCTGGATCGGCGGCTTCAGCTACATCACCTTCGTCGTTTTGACCTGGATCGTCGGGCTTCGCTACGCGCTGGTGCGGACGCCTTGGCGGCTGTATCACTTCGCCGCGCTGGCGACCTTCATGCCGCTATCGCTGGAAGGCTTCATCGTCGACACCGATCACTGGCGTCATTTCTTCCTGATCGGCGGAATCCTGTGGGGTATGAGCGCGGCAGCGGCGAACCTCCAGCGCACGAGGTCCGCCATTCCAACCGGCGCGGATGCGCCCTACTTGCGCGCGGCGATGTAAGCGTAGGTCGTCAGGAATCGCCAGTCGCGCTCCGCGGCAATGCGATTGACCAGATTATCGATCTGACGCACCACCGGGATCCTCTCGAAATACTCATGGTACCAGAACGGCACCACGAGCGCCTCGCGGAAGCCGGCCGTTTCCAGCATCGGCCGAAGCTTGCCCTCGTCCCCGTAGGTCCAGCTGTAGTGTGCCGGGAACTTGGGATCTTCATCGTCGGTGCGATGCGGATAGAGCAACTTGACGATGCGGTTGGAGAGCGCCTCGGGGATGGCCATGTTGGCGAGATAGGGAAGCGCGTAGAGCGTCGGAACGAATGCGATGGCGACGCCACCCGGCGCCAGGATCTCGGCAAGATTGCCCCAGGCGCGCCTGCCGTCCTCGACGTGCTCGAAGACCATCCGTGAGAAGGCCAGGTCGTACTCGCCCTTGCAGACGCCCTCCTCGCTCAGATCGCCCGCCACGTTGAAGCAAGCCTTCTTGAACTCCACCGGCGCGTGGCGCAGCTCTTCAGCGGAAATGTCGTTGATGGTCAGCTCGATACCGAGCTGTTCGGCCTCGGCAGGGGTGAAGAGCGGATCACGGCCGCCGCCGATCTCGACCAGCCGGGTCAGGCCGAAACTGCGCGACAGCGCCTCGATGGTCGGTTTGTAGTGATCCCAGGCCCATTCGGAGTGCACGTCCGGCTTCATCTGCTCGAAGAACGCGCCAAGCGACGTCGCGCCGTCCTTCGAAACCGGGTCGTCCGTCATCGACTGCGCGGAAATCGGCTCAACATGGGTCATGGTACCGGGCCCGTTCGCTGCGGTCGCCTCCAGGATACCGGAGACCTTACCAAACCCGACCAGATGGCCCAGTTCTGCGTTGAAATGCCGTTAATCCGCACGAAAAACGCGGCACGTGCCGCAGGGTTCGGACGGGAATGGAAAACCGCAGGTAAAGGAAAAGCCAGGTAATGGTCGGAGCGGGGAGATTTGAACTCCCGACCCCTTGTCCCCCAGACAAGTGCGCTAACCGGGCTGCGCCACGCTCCGACACCATTAGGCAGGTCCTTCTAGCCGGTCCGGCCGTTCCCCTCAAGTCCGGAAGGCATGTCCCTGCATCAGAATGTGCCGCCGTAAACGCGATCGCATGACGCGGCCTGCGATCTCTGCCAGTCTGCCCGCAGCGAAATCGCAATGGGGAGTGAAAAAATGGCCGACCATCATCACGAACTGTTCTCGGCCTGGGACGCGGCGATGACCGAACTCAACGACGCGGCGGAGGCGCTTCGCGATGCGGTGGAGAAGTCGGCGCACGGGAAGGACGATCCGAACATCGAGGATATGGTGAACCGGTTGTCGGAAAAAAAACGCACGGCGATGAATGCATGGGTCGCCTATACCGATGCATCGGGATTCGGCCGCATATAAGCGGAATCGGGTTTTAGGGACGGTCGGGCGCGACGAATCCGGTCAGGCGTCCTGCCGGACCGAGTCCAAGACCCGCTTGCTTTCGATGAGTTCGAACAACGCCGCCTTGAGCTGACGCACGTCGTCCGCCGACAGCTTCGGGGCGGCGACCGCAGGCGTGGGATGTGCGGGCGCGGGCTGTGCGGGCGCGGCAATCGGCGTTTCCGGTCCAGCCGGACGGACGGCGGGCGCCGGATCCGCGGCGGCGGGAGCCGGCTCGACACGGACGGGCGCGGGACCCGGTTCGGCGACCTCCGAGCGGACCGGCTGGGCGGGAACAACCTCCGCCACGGTCTCCGCAGCGTCCTCGGGCACTTCCTCCCAAACCGAAGCGACGTGGCGGACGCCCTGTTCCTTCAGGATGCGCTGCACGCCCTTGATGGTGTAGCCCTCGCCGTAGAGAAGATGGCGAATGCCCTTGAGGAGATTGACGTCTTCGGGTCGGTAGTAGCGCCGGCCGCCGCCACGCTTGAGCGGCTTGATCTGAGAGAAACGGGTTTCCCAGAACCGCAGCACGTGCTGCGGCAGGTCGAGGTCATCGGCGACCTCGCTGATGGTCCGGAAGGCCTCCGGCGATTTTTCGATCATGGATCAGCCCGTGGTGGCGCGACGGGTTCAGTCCTTGTCGTCATCAACGCCGTTGTTGATGCGCTGCTTGAGAACGGCACTCGGCTTAAAGACAAGCACGCGGCGCGGCGCGATCGGCACTTCCTCGCCGGTCTTGGGATTGCGTCCTATCCGCTCGCCCTTTTCGCGGACGACGAAAGAGCCGAACGACGAAAGCTTCACCGTTTCGCCGTTTTCGAGACACTCACCGATCTGGGCAAGAACCATCTCGACCAGATCGGCAGACTCCGTCCGAGACAGGCCTACCTTCTGATAGACCGCCTCGCAGAGGTCTGCCCTCGTGACCGTATTGTCCCCCATTCGTCAATACTCCGCATAACCGTCGCCGCGCGGCTACGTCCCTGAGGCGGAAACGCTATTAGGTCGCGCGTCCGGGGTCAACCGAGACGAACGCATACTTCTCGCCGGCGCCTCACCAGCGCAGCAAACTGGCGCCCCAGGTCAATCCGCCGCCCATGGCTTCCAGCATCACGAGGTGGCCTTCGCGAATGCGGCCGTCGCGGTGTGCGACATCGAGCGCGAGCGGAATCGAGGCCGCCGACGTGTTGCCGTGCTTGTCAACGGTGACCACGACTTTTTCTTCCGGCCAGCCGAACTTTCGCGCGGTCGCATCGATAATCCGCTTGTTGGCCTGATGCGGCACGAACCAGTCGATTTCGCCGGCATCGACACCAGCATCCTCCAGCGCACCGTCGATCACGTCGGAGACCATTCCGACCGCGTGGCGGAACACCTCCCGTCCCTGCATGCGCAGATGGCCTGCAGTCTGGGTCGTCGACGGTCCGCCGTCGACATAAAGCTTGTCCTTGTGACGGCCGTCGGACCGCAGCCGCGACGACAGCACGCCGCGGTCGGAGGCATCGCCGTCCGTTTCGACGGCCTCCACGACCATCGCGCCCGCACCATCGCCGAACAGAACGCAGGTGGTGCGGTCCTCCCAGTCGAGGATGCGGGAAAACGTTTCCGCGCCGACCACGAGCGCCTTGCGGGCCTGTCCGGCGCGGAGCATGGCGTCCACCGTCGTCAGCGCGTAGACGAAGCCCGAACAGACCGCATGGACGTCATAGGCAAAGCCGTGCTCGATGCCGAGCCGTTCCTGGATCGTGACGGCGGTGGCGGGAAACGTGTTGTCCGGCGTGGCGGTCGCCAGCACGATCATGTCGATCTCGCCCGCGTCCACCCCGGCGTTCTCCAGCGCGGCGTTCGCGGCATTGGTCGCGAGGTCCGACGTGAACTCGCCGTCGGCGGCGATGTGCCGTTCGCGGATACCGCTACGCTGGACGATCCACTCATCGGACGTGTCGACGAGTTCGGACAATTCCGCATTGGTCACTACACGGGCAGGCAGATAGGAGCCGGTGCCACGCACGACGGTACGCAGGACTTTCACGAGTTGACTACCTCGGCGGTTTCTTGCTGTGCGGCCTGCCTATCCTGCTGATAGTGATGGAAGCCGTCTTCGATTTTCTTCATCAGGCCGTTGCGCGACAGGTGGTAGCCTAGGGACACCGCCGCGGCATAGCCCTCTGCGTCGGTGCCGCCATGGCTCTTGATGACCATGCCGCCCAGTCCCAGGAATACACCGCCGTTGGATTTGCGCGGATCCATCTTCTCGCGGAGCGTATCGAAGGCCGCCTTGGCGAACAGGAATCCGAGCCGGCTGAGCAGGCTGCGGCGCATGCCCTCGCGCAGGTAATGGGCGATCTGCTTTGCGGTGCCTTCGGCGGTCTTCAGCGCGATGTTTCCGGTGAAGCCCTCGCAGACAACGACGTCGACGGTTCCCTTGCCGATGTCGTCGCCTTCGATAAAACCGTAATACTCGATCGGGATCGAGCCTTCGCGCAGGATCTGGCCGGCGGCGCGGATGTATTCGAGGCCCTTGACCTCCTCGACGCCGATGTTGAGCAGTCCGACCGTTGGGCGCTCGATGCCGAGCAGGGCGCGGGCCATCGCCTCGCCCATGACGGCGAACCCGACAAGCTGCTCGGCGTCCGAGCCGATCGTCGCGCCGACGTCGAGTACGATGCCCTCGCCGCGCAGGGTCGGCCAGATGGCCGCCAGCGCCGGGCGTTCGACACCTGGCATCATCTTCAGGCACAGCTTCGACATCGCCATCAGCGCGCCGGTATTGCCCGCCGACACGGTGAGATCGGCGTTCCCGGACTTCACCGCGTCCAGCGCCAGCCACATGCTGGAGCGCCGACGACCGTGGCGGAGCGCCTGGCTCGGCTTGTCGTCCATGCGGACGGCAACGTCCGTGTGCCCGATCTCGGAGACGGCGGCGAGTTCGGGATGGCGTTCGAGAATCGGTCGGATGAGGGTTTCGTCGCCGAAGAACAGGAACCGGCTGTCGGGATAGCGTTCGCGCGCAATGGCACATCCGGGGACGACGACCTGGGGGCCGAAGTCACCGCCCATCGCGTCGATCGATATGCGTATCGGAGAGACCATCAGGACGAATGCGGCGAAGACCAAATTGCCGGCCACTGCCGGAGCGGCTGCCCTCGGCGCATCAGGCCAACGGACAATAGCGATTTGAGTGGTCGAAACAACCGGTTTCTTGCCTCCCGATCAGGTCTGTGAACAAACGACGACGCCGGACTCAGTTGTCGCGCCGACCGTTTTTCAGCGCCGACAGCACTGCGAACGGACTCGATTTCTCATCGTCCTCTTCAGACTGGCCGGCTTCGAATGCAACACCGGGTTTGCGCGGATAGGTCTCAAGCCCCAGTGCGACATGTTCAGCCGCCAGTGCCCCGATGTCGATACGTTCGTCTATCAGGTCTTCCATGTCGAGGTCCGGGGCTTCCGCGCTGCCTTCGGCCTCCGGCTCGACACGGCGGCCGGTCGCCGGCGCGAAGAACGTTTCGACGTCTTCGCGGACCGTGTTGTGGACAGGATCGAGGGTGACGACGCAAGTCTGCACGACCCGCGCTTCTACGGTGCCCCTGACCGCAAGGCCGCGCCCGCGCCAGGGCGTTACCGTCAGATGCCCGGTCAGGCTCTCGACCGCCGGAATGCCGAACAACGCCGCAATCGCGGCGCGTTCGTCCGCGGATGCATCGATCGTTATCTCAAGACCGCCTTCGGGGACGTCGTCGCGCTTGACGATCCGGCTGAGGGGATGGGCCTTCATTCTGTATCTCCTGCGACCGCGGCCGGACCGGTCGGAACCGCGGGCCAGGTCAGCGCCGCGGACATGACGTCGTCGCGCGGTATCTCGGCGAGACGCCGGCCGGCAGTCAGCACATATCCGGCCATAGACCCGACGGCCGCCGGATCGATCCCGGAACCGGCCTTGTCCGCGAACAGATTGCGCTCCAGCGCCGCCCGCAAGCCCTCGTCGCTTTCCGCGTCGATCGCCGCATCATAGACCGCGGCCCGGCCGTAGAAGGCTTCGGCCATGCCGCGAACGCGTTTCGGGACGGCCATGTCGCTGATCCCCATTTCGCGCAGGTTGCGGTCCATGTCGGCGAAAAAGGCATCGAAAAGCTCTTGCGCCAGATCGCGGCCGGACCCGCCCTCCTCCCGGAGGCGGCGCATGACCAGCACGACATGGAGCACAATCATGTCAAAGCGGCCCTCGGGCGTATCGGGTATCTTCAGGGACTCGTAGAACCCAGGCTGCCTAGCCTGCGCCACGATTTCACCGTAGAGCACGCTGGCCCGCACATCGGATCGGAAGTGTCGGAGCAGTTTACGAAGCATTTCTGGCGTCCTTCGCCGCCGCCGGGGCGCGACCATCGAGGTTGCATTCGCCGGAACAGCGAGCTAGGTCAATCCCCCGCCGTTGGAATTTGCACCGTCGTGCACCTCGGAACAAGAAAACCATGCGATACGACGACATGAACCCGACTATGACCGGCAACCGGAAACGTATCGAGGCCGGCCCCACGCGCCGCACCCTGATCACCGCGGCCATCGGCATCGCACTCACCGGGGTCGCCGGCTGCGGTGGTACGTTCACCCAGGTCCAGCGTCACGGATATATCGTGTCGCAGGATCAGCTCGACCAGGTTCCGGTCGGTTCGAGCCGCGAACAGGTCGACTTCGTGATGGGAACGCCTTCGACCACTGCGACCTTCGGCAACGAGGTCTACTACTACATCTCGCAGACCACCGAAACGACCGCCTTCCTCGCCCCGAAGGTGACGGACCAGCGCATTCTCGCCGTCTATTTCGATGCCGACCAGCGTGTCGAGCGGTTCGCCAACTACGGGCTGCAGGACGGTCGCATCTTCGACTTCATCGGCCGCAAGACGCCGACCTCGGGCGCCGAGATCACGCTGCTCAGGCAGATCTTCTCCTCGGCCGTCGGCGAGAACGTCTAGCGGGAACGAATTCCCGGAATTCGAACGCCTATCCACGCTCGTCCCCGCGAAAGCGGGGACCCGGCGTCAGGTCCCGGCGCAGCCGCCGCTTGTGGATCCCCGCTGCCGCGGGGATGAGCGGAGTGATCCGGAGGCCCGTGAACGGCGTCATCTTGCGCCACGTAGCCAGCCGACAAAAAATAAAGCCCCGCGGAGTTGCCTCCGCGGGGCTTCGTTTTGGTCAGTCGTCGTGTTGTCAGTGCGCCAGGACGGCGAGCAGCAGCAGCGCGACGATGTTGGTGATCTTGATCATCGGGTTGACGGCCGGGCCGGCGGTGTCCTTGTAGGGATCACCGACGGTGTCGCCCGTCACCGCGGCCTTGTGGGCTTCCGAGCCCTTGCCGCCGTGATGGCCGTCCTCGATGTACTTCTTGGCGTTGTCCCAGGCACCGCCGCCGGCCGTCATGGAGATGGCGACGAACAGGCCCGTGACGATGACGCCGAGAAGCATGGCGCCGAGCGCGGAGAACGCCGCCGACTTGCCGGCAATCCAATCCACCACGAAGAAGACGACGATCGGCGAGAGCACTGGCAGCATCGAGGGAATGACCATTTCCTTGATCGCCGCCTTGGTCAGCAGGTCGACGGCTGCACCGTAGTCCGGCCGTTCCTTGCCTTCCATGATGCCCGGCTTCTCGCGGAACTGGCGACGCACTTCCTCGACGATGGCGCCACCGGCGCGGCCGACGGCCATCATGCCCATCGAGCCGAACAGGTACGGCAGCAGGCCGCCGAAGAAGAGGCCGACCACGACGTACGGGTTGGACAGGGAGAAGTCGAGCGAGACACCCTCGAAATACGGGAACTCGGCCGGGTTGGCGATGAAGTAGTTCAGGTCCTCGGTGTAGGCCGCGAACAACACCAGGGCGCCAAGACCGGCAGACCCGATGGCGTAACCCTTGGTCACCGCCTTGGTGGTGTTGCCGACCGCGTCGAGGGCGTCGGTGGTCTTGCGAACGTCCTCGGGCAGATCCGCCATCTCGGCGATGCCGCCGGCGTTGTCGGTAACCGGACCGAAAGCGTCGAGCGCGACGACCACACCGGCCAGCGCCAGCATCGTGGTGACCGCGATCGCGATGCCGAACAGACCGGCCAGCGAATAGGTCACGATGATACCCGCGATGATCACGAGCGCCGGCAGGGCGGTCGCTTCCATCGAAACGGCGAGGCCCTGGATGACGTTGGTACCGTGACCGGTCACCGAGGCGCTGGCGATTGACTTCACCGGGCGGTAGTTGATGCCCGTGTAGTACTCCGTGATGAAGATGATCAGCGCCGTCACGACGAGGCCCGCGATACCGCACAGGAACAGGTCCATGCCGGTAAACGAGACGCCGCGGCTGGTGGTCAGCACCGTGTCCATGCCGAAGAAGTACGCGGTGATCGGATAGAGCACGATCGCGGAGAGAACGCCCGTGCCGATGAAACCCTTGTAGAGCGCGCCCATGATCGACTGGTTGGAGCCGAGGCGGACGAAGAAGGTGCCGATGATCGAGGTCACGACACAGGCCGCGCCGATCGCCAGCGGATAAAGCATCGAGGCGCCGAGGTACTCCTGGCCGACGAAGAAGATCGAGGCCAGGACCATGGTGGCGACGACGGTCACCGCGTAGGTCTCGAACAGGTCCGCGGCCATGCCGGCGCAGTCGCCGACATTGTCGCCGACGTTGTCGGCGATGGTGGCCGGGTTGCGCGGATCGTCTTCCGGGATCCCGGCTTCGACCTTGCCGACGAGGTCGCCGCCGACGTCGGCACCCTTGGTGAAGATGCCGCCGCCGAGACGGGCGAAGATCGAGATCAGCGAGGCGCCGAAGCCGAGTGCGACGAGCGCGTTGACAACAACGCGATCCTCGATCGGATAGCCCATGAATTCGGTCAGCACGAGGTAGTAGACAGCGACGCCGAGCAGCGCCAGGCCGGCAACGAGCAGGCCGGTGACCGCGCCCGAGCGGAACGCGATTTCCAGACCGGCCGCGAGGCTCTGGCTGGACGCCTGCGTCGTGCGCACGTTCGCGCGTACCGATACGAGCATGCCGATGAAGCCGGCGACGCCCGACAGCACCGCGCCGATCGCGAAACCGATCGCGACGGGAATCGACAGGAGCCAGGCAACGACGACGAAAATGACGATGCCGACGATGCCGATCGTCGTGTACTGACGGGTAAGATACGCCTGAGCGCCCTCCTGGATCGCGCCGGCGATCTCCTGCATGCGCTGGTTGCCGGCGTCTGCCGCCATGACCGACTGGATTGCCCAGATGCCATAGACGATAGACAGGCCCCCGCAGGCAATAATCACCCAAATAACCATAGACATGGGTTGTTTCCTGTTTATCTGATTTTCAACGAATTCGATCGGATCGGGGTATTAGCCCAGACAACGCAAAACACGTCTCCGACGCCCCCGCCCCGGCTGACCGAAGGTCGGGCGGACGTTTGCCAGAAAAGCGGCCAGGACGCAACCAAGCCTAACGAACTATAAACATCTGTTCCCGACTGCCATTCCCGGAGCGACCGACGGGCGGCGACTCGACCGATCAGGTGGCAGGGCTCTGCTCGCCCCTGAACCAGAGCCAGGCCAGCAACGCGAAGCAGAGCACCACGACCGGGAAGATGACGATGTTCACCGCCGACCAGCCGTAGGCATTGAGCATCGCGCCGGACATCAGCGAAGCGAAGGCCTGGAAGCCAAACACGAGGAAATCGTTCAGGCCCTGCACGCGAGCGCGTTCCTCGGGATAGTAGGTTTCGGTCAGCATGGCGGTGGCGCCGATAAAACCGAGGTTCCAGCCGACGCCAAGCAGAACCAACGCGACCCAGAAATGGGCGAGCGTCAGGCCGTTCAGGGCGACCACGCCGCACCCGGCAAGAAGCACGAGGCCCGCCGCGATGACGCGCACATGCCCGAAGCGCGCAATCAGGGCGCCGGTGAAGAAGCTCGGGGCGAACATGGCGATCACGTGCCACTGAATGCCCAGCGTCGCATCCGTCTGGCTGTGGTCGCAGGCGACCATGGCAAGCGGCGTCGCCGTCATCACCAGGCTCATCAGACCGTAGCTGGCGATGGCGCAGATCACGGACACGACGAACCGCGACTGGGACACGATTTCCATCAGCGGGCGACCGCCGCCACCCGCCTCTACGGGAGCTGGCTTTGGAATTCTCAGGAACGACAGGATGACGAGCCCCGCGGCGCCGAGCACGATCAGCGCCAGGAACGCGCCGGCAAAAGGAATCGGATCGAGCGCGTCCTTCGTGAAAATAACGATCTGCGGGCCGACCACGCCGGTGATGACGCCGCCGGCAAGCACCCAGGAAATCGCCTTGGGACGGAACGCGTCGCTGGCCGTATCGGCCGCGGCAAACCGGTACTGCTGGACAAAGGAATTGCCCATCCCGGTAAGTCCCGTTCCAAGGCACAACAGCCAGAAATCGCTAACAATCACCCCGTATGCGGACAGCGCCCCGCCGGCCATGGTGACGACGGCGCCAGCCTGAAATCCCGGCCGCCGGCCGATGCGGCGCATGATCATGGCGGCGGGGTACGAGCCCGCGGCGATACCCAGGATGTAGAAGGTCACCGGCAGCGTCGCCAGCGACTTGTCGTCGCCCAGAAGGTAGAAGCCGGCCAGCCCAGCCATCGACACGATGATCGGCGACGCCGCCCCGCCGATCGCCAGCGCGGCGGCGAGCACGAGCGCATTGCGCCGCGCGGCGCGATCGTCGATTTCGTCGGTCAGCGTTGCGCTCGTCATGAAATCACGCGCTCGTTTCGGCCAATTCGGGTCGCGGTTGAAAGAAACTTGGGCCGGCAAGACGACACGGCAGCAGCGCTGCGTCAACCACCTATTCAGCGGAGCGAATATGTCCTGTCGACATGGCTGAAGGCGCGCCGGCCAAGCGTCAGGGGCCGCCCGTCCGCGCCAAGGAACACGGAGTCCGCGCCATTGTCGATAGCTTCGCCGATCACTTTGACAGGTACGCCGGACGTAGATGCGGCCCGTTCGAAACCGGATGCGCGGTCCTTCGGCACGGTGCACAGGATTTCGTAGTCGTCACCACCCGTCAGGCAAATCGACAGCAGCTTCTCGTCGGCGCGCACGGCGGTAGCGGCGGCCGGCGACAGCGGTAGGTCGCCGGCGCGAATACGGGCGGAGATACCGGAGGCCCGGCAAAGCTTGTCGAGATCTCCGGCCAGACCGTCGGAAACATCGAGCGCGGCCGACGCATGCTCCCGAACGGCCCGCGCCAGCGCTACACGCGGCTGCGGCAGGCGATATCTGGCGACGAGATGGTCGCGGGAACCGGTATCGAGCCGATCGAGCCGCGCGTCATCGGTGGCGGCAAGCAGGCCGAGCGCGCCGTCCCCGATCGTTCCTGACACGTAGATGAGATCGCCCGCCCGTGCACCTGAACGACGCACGATGGTGCCTGCGTCGACCGTCCCGAACGCGGTGACCGATACGACGAGACCGCCTGCGCGGATGGTATCGCCGCCGTAGAGCAGCGCCCCGAATTCGCGCTGGTCTGCATCGAGGCCGGACGCGAAGCCGGCAATCCAGTCTTCCGACCAATTGTCCGGCAGGCCGAGCAGAACGAGATAGCCGACCGGCGTCGCGCCCTTCGCGGCGAGGTCGGAGAGATTTACCCTGAGCGCCTTGCGCGCGACCGTTGCCGCGTCCTCGCCGGGCAGGAAGTGAATGCCTTCCGCGATCCCGTCCTTGGTGAGTACGAGGTCGGCGCCGGGCGGCGGCGAAAACGCGGCCGCGTCGTCGATGAGTTCGTAGGCGCCGGGCGGGGTGGCGAGCGGCCTGAAATAGCGCGCGATCAGGCCATGCTCATCGAGCGGAGTGTCGTCGGGACCGTTCGTATCGGGGCCGGTCATCCCTCTCCGCTTCCGGAGAGTTCCGCCTGGCGGATCCGCTTGGCGACGTTGTCGAGAATGGCATTCGCCAACCCGGGTTCCTCGCCCTCTTCGAAGAAGGCGCGGGCGATGTCGACATACTCGCTGATCACCACGCGCGGCGGTACGTCGCGGCGTTCCATCAGTTCGTAGACGCCGGCCCGCAGGACCGCGCGCAGGGTCAGGTCCAGCCGCTTGAGCGGCCAGCCAAGCGCTAGTGTCTCGTCGATCTCCCGGTCGACCCGATGCTGGATCTGCACGACGCCGGAAACGAGATCGCGGAAAAAGCCGACGTCGGCACCGATCAGCTTGTCGCCTTCCAGATCCTTGCCGAGCCGATGGCTCTCGAACTCGACCAGCGTCGACTTCACGTCAGTGCCGGCGACGTCCATCTGGTAAAGCGCCTGAACGGCCGCAAGGCGGGCAGCACCGCGCTTGTTGGCCTTGGCAGGCCCCTGGCCGGCACGCGACTGGCTCATCGTTTCGTCTCGCCCCGCAGGCTGCGCCGCACGCCGATCATCGCCAGGGCGGCGCGGGCGGCGAAACCGCCCTTGTCGCGGCCGTCCGGCGAGGCGCGTTCCTGCGCCTGATGGGCGTTTTCGACCGTCAGGATGCCGTTGCCGAGCGCCAGTTCGTTGTCGACCGCGAGATCCATGACCGCGCGGGCGGATTCCCCGGCAACGATGTCGTAGTGGCTGGTCTCGCCCCGGATGACGCAGCCGAGCAGGACATAGCCGTCGAAGGCGCCCGGTTCGTAGTTCTTGCCGGCACCGACCGCCATCGCCAGCGCGGCCGGGATCTCCAGCACGCCTGGGACCCAGATGCGCTCGACATGGGCATCGGCCTCCTCGAGCGCGGCCATGGCGCCGTCGCGCAGGGCTTCAGCGATGTCGGGATAGAACACCGCCTCGATGATCAGGATGCGCGGACCGTCGTGGGTCATTCGTTTTCAGTCTCCTTGAGCCGGGCAACGTATCGCGCCATCAGGTCAACTTCGAGATTGACCCGGTCGCCGGCGCGCCGGTCGCCCCATGTGGTGGCCTGCAACGTATGCGGAATGAGCGTTACCCAGAAGCGGTTTTGGTCGACACCGTTGACGGTCAATGACGTGCCGTCGAGGCAGACCGAGCCCTTTTCCGCGATGAACCGGTGCAGCGGACGCGGCGCCTCGAAGGTGAAGCGGACCGCATCCCCGTCGTCGTCGCGCCCCACGATTTCGGCGACCCCGTCGACATGGCCGGTGACGATGTGGCCGCCGAGCTCGTCGCCCTGCTTCAGCGACCGCTCCAGGTTGATCCGCGTGCCCGGTTTCCAGTCGCCCGTCGTCGTGCGCTCCAGCGTTTCGCCCGAGACATCGACGGTGAAGATGGTCCGGCCGCGTTCCGTCTCCAGGCTCGTCACCGTCAGGCACGGGCCGCCGCAGGCGATCGAGGCGCCGAGTTCGATGGTGTCGGCAGCATAGCCGCAGGCGATGGCGAAGCGGCTCACGCCGTCGCCCTCCCTCCGCGAGACGACCTCGCCGATATCGGTGACAATTCCGGTAAACATGAAGCGCCTAGCGGATCCGAAGGTATGTCGACATCACGTCTTCGCCGAGACTGACGTGTCCGGCACGCCTGTATGCCCCGCCCGAGAGGACCTCGGCAAGGCCAGATCCGGCCGGAACGCCGTCCGTCCCGATATCGATCGGCCCTTCGAAGATCACGGCCTCGTCCACGAGCCCCTCTTCCACGAAGCTCGCAGCGACCGCTGCGCCGCCTTCGATGAGAACCCGGGTGATCCCCTGCGCGGCGAGCGCCGTCAGCGCCGCGCGCGCTGAAACCCTCCCGCCGGGGCCCGGCCCGACAGGCAGGACGGTGGCGCCGGCGCCTTCCATGGGCCCGCGCAGCCGCTCCGGCGGATCCTCCCCCGTTATCGTCCAGACCGGGACCTGCTGATCCTGCAGCAACCGTGCTTCGACGGGCATCCGAAGGCGGCTGTCGAGCACCACCCGGACCGGCGAGCGCTCCGCCATGCCCGGCAAACGGCAGGTCAGTTGCGGATCGTCGGCGAGAACCGTGCCGATGCCGACGAGAATGGCATCGTGGGTCGCACGCATCATATGGGTCTCGGCACGCGCCCGCGCGCCTGTGATCGCGACGGGTTTGCCGCCCGGACCGGCAATCATTCCGTCGCGGCTGACGGCAAGCTTCAGCGTCACCCGGGGGCGACCTTCGGTGATCCGCATCACGTGGCCGGCGTTCGCCTGCTGCGCAAGGTCGGCGCAGACGCCGACCTCCACCGCGATTCCTG
>ENA-ORCV01000492-ORCV01000492.1-marine-metagenome-genome-assembly--contig:-NODE-492-length-25126-cov-4.044433_pt1 | contig 25126 bp, 25 predicted proteins | sample MGYA00237779_ERZ508509 | MGnify/ENA primary metagenome ERZ508509 (study PRJEB26180, sample SAMN06268772) | marine metagenome | isolation source: Bioluminescent Bay, La Paraguera, Puerto Rico | place... | reverse complement strand
CGCGCATCTGGACTGCGACGCCTTCTTCGCCGCCATCGAAAAGCGGGACGACCCGTCCCTGCGCGACAAGCCGGTCCTGGTCGGCGGCCAGACGCGCGGCGTGGTGGCCGCGGCCTGCTATGTCGCGCGGCTCTATGGCTGCCGCTCCGCCATGCCGATGTTCAAGGCGCTGCAGCTCTGCCCGCACGCCGTCGTGGTGAAGCCCGACCATGCCAAATATTCGGAGGAAGGCCGCCGCATCCGCGGCATGATGGAGGAGCTGACGCCGCTGGTTCAGCCGCTGTCCATCGACGAGGCCTTCATGGACCTGACCGGCGGGGCGCGCCTGCACCGCGCGCCGCCCGCAATCGTCCTGATGCGGCTGCAGCAGCGCATCGCGGACGAGGTCGGGGTGACGGTCAGCATCGGGCTCAGCTGGAACAAATTCCTCGCCAAGACCGCCTCCGACCTCGATAAGCCGGACGGCTTTTCGGTGATCGGCCGGGCGGAAACGGCGGACTTCCTGGCCGACAAGCCGGTGGGCTTCATCTTCGGCGTCGGCCCGGCCTTCGTGAAGCGGCTGGAGCGCGACGGCATCCGCCGCATCCGCGACGTCCGCAAGGCCGGGGAGACGGAGATGGCCCGCCGCTATGGCGAGTCCGGCCTGCGTCTGGCGCGCCTCGCCTGGGGCCAAGACTCCCGGCCGGTGGAGCCGAACGAGGCGCGCAAGAGCGTCTCCGCCGAAACCACCTTCGCCACTGACCTGTCCGCGCCGGGCGATCTGGAGGACCGGCTGTGGGCGCTGTGCGTGAAGGTCGCCGACCGCGCCAAGCGGGAGGGCGTCTCGGGCCGGGTCGTGACGCTGAAGCTGAAGACCGCCGACCACCGCATCCGCACCCGCCGCCGCAGCCTGGACGCCCCGACCCAGCTGGCGGACGCCCTGTTCCGCGCCGGACGCGACCTCTTGAAGCCGGAGGTGACCGGCGCGCGCTTCCGCCTGATCGGCATCGGCATCTCGGAGCTCGGCGCCCCGTCGGGCGACGCCGCCGACCTGTTCGATCCGGGCGCCCTGAAACGCGCCGCGGCGGAGCGGGCGGGCGACGCGGCGCGCGCCCGCTATGGCGGCGGCGCGGTGGTGAAGGGCCGCACGCTGAAGCCCGGCCCCGCCCCCCCGGAGCGGAATGGCCGGAACGGCCGGAACGGCGGCCGGGACCGCTGAGCCGGTTGCAGCCCACTTGATCTAGTTTGTTTGCGTTTGGCCCGGATTTCGGCTTCTGCTGTCCGCGAGGGACCCACTGGGAAGCGGGAATACATGGGAAAGATCGAGGCGCGGCTGGCGGAGCTCGGAATCGAGCTGCCGGAGCCGCCACAGGCCGTCGCCAATTACGTGCCGGTCGTTCAGAGCGGAAACTTGGTTTTCGTATCGGGACAGGTTTCGGCGAACGTCAAAGGCAAGGCCGGCAAGGACGTCGATCCCGAGCTCGCCTATGAGGCCGCGCGCCAGTGCGCGATCAGCCTGCTGGCCCAGGCCCGCGGCGCGCTGGGCAATCTGGACCGGATCGTCCGGGTCGTGCGCCTGGGCGGCTTTGTGAACTGCCAGCCCGACTTCACCGACATTCCGCAGGTCATCAACGGCGCCTCCGACCTGATGGTCGAGGTGTTCGGCGAGGCCGGAAAGCACGCCCGCGCGGCGGTCGGCTGCCCCAGCCTGCCCATGGGCGTGACCGTCGAAGTCGAGGCAGTGCTGGAAGTCGACTAGCGCCCCCTGCGGCCCTACCCTTCGGGGATGGACGGCGGCGCCGCGCTGACAATCGAAACCCTGTCGGGCCTCACCGGGATCGGCCGCTTCGAATGGGACGCGGCGGCCAATCCCGCCGGCGCGCCCTATGACCCCTTCCTGTCCTGGGACTTCCTGCAGGCGCTGGAGCAATCCGGCAGCGCCGCGCCGGAGACCGGCTGGGCGCCCCGGCACCTTGTGCTGCATGGCCCGGGCGGCGGGGCGCTGGCCGTCGCGCCGGCCTATCTGAAGACCCATTCCTATGGCGAATACGTGTTCGACCATAACTGGGCGCACGCCTATGAGCGCGCCGGCGGCGAGTATTATCCGAAGCTATTGAGCGCGGTCCCCTTCACCCCGGTGACGGGCCGCCGCCTGCTGGCGGGGCCGGAGGCGGGCGAAGAGGCGCCGGACATGCTGGCCGCCGCGCTGGCGGAGATCGCGCGACGGTTCGATCTGTCCTCCGCCCATGTGAATTTCGCCGCGGACGCGGACGGGGAGGCGCTGCGCCGCGCCGGCTTCCTGGAGCGCACGGGCCGCCAGTTCCATTTCTTCAATCGCGGCTATCGCGACTATCAGGATTTCCTGGACGCGCTCAGCTCCCGCCACCGCAAGCAATTGCGCAAGGAGCGCGCCCGCGCGGCGGAGGGGGTGGAGATCGTCGCCCTGTCCGGGTCCGACCTGACCGAGGCGCACTGGGACGCCTTCTTCGAATTCTACATGGACACCGGCGCCCGCAAATGGGGCAGCCCCTATCTGAACCGGGAGTTCTTCTCGCTGCTGAACGACCGCATGGCCGATCAGGTCGTGCTGTTCATGGCCCGGCGGAACGGCCGCTGGATCGCCGGCGCCCTGAACCTGCTGGGGTCGGAGGCGCTGTACGGCCGCTATTGGGGACGGCTGGAGGACCAGCCCTTCCTGCATTTCGAGCTCTGCTATCACCGAGCCATGGAAGAGGCGATCGCGCGCGGCCTGTCGCGCGTGGAGGCCGGCGCCCAGGGCGAGCACAAGCTGGCGCGCGGCTATGAGCCGGTCGAGACGCGGTCCTGGCACTGGATCGCCGATCCCGGCTTCCGCGAGGCCGTCGCCCGCTTCCTGGACGCCGAGCGCGCCGCGACGGGCGAGGAGATCGCGATGCTGTCCGACTATGCGCCGTTCAAGAAGGGATAGGTTGCGCCCGCGCGGTGCGCGCGATTTCCTGTGCGCGATTGGCGGGAGGCGATTCCATGGAGCTTGAGGGCGAGTACGACGACAGCAATGTCTTCGCCAAAATTTTGCGCGGGGAGATCCCGAGCGCGAAGGTCTGGGAGGACGACCGCGCCGTGGTGATCATGGACGCCTTTCCCCAGGCGCCCGGCCATTGCCTGGTCGTGCCCAAGGTGCCGGCCCGCAACCTGATGGACGCCCCGCCCGAAATGCTGGCGCATCTTGTCGCGGTCACGCAGACCACGGCGAAGGCCTGCGCCCGGGCGCTGTCCTGCGACGGAATCCGCATCATGCAGTTCAACGGCTCGGCCGCCGGCCAGACCGTGTTTCACCTGCATTTCCATGTCATCCCGATCCAGGCCGGAAAGGCGCTGGACAAGCATGCCGCCGGCCAGGCCGATCCCGGCGAACTGGCTGAGCTTGCGGGCAAAATCGGCGCGGAAATGGCCTGAATACAAGCATTTCGAACCCTGCCTTAACCGCATTTTATCGTTCGCCGCACGACATTGCGGCCATGGTCGACACGTTCCTTTTTCACCGGATGCAGACACTGGCCGCGGCCCGCGCCTCGGCCCTGGGGATCCGACTCTGCTTCGCCGCGATGCTGATGATGTTCGGCGTCGTTCTGGTCGACCCGCTGTTCTCGCTCGGCTGGGCGGCGGCGGTCGTGGCCAGCCAGTTCGCCGACCACCATTTCTTCGCGCGCTTCCGTAACGGCGCCGAGACGCGGCGTCCGCGCCGCAACGACGTCGCCCTGTGCGCGGCCTCCGCCGGCGTGTCCGCGGCGATCTGCACGATCCTGCCGGCGATGATCTATTTCGCCCCGGCGCCGGAGGCGAAGATCATCGCTTTGCTCTGGTGCTGCGGCGCGCTGCTGAACGTGATGGTCCAGCAAAGCTCGGTGCGCAGCGTGTTCGTGGCGGGGATGAGCCCGCTGCTGGCGGCGCTGCTGCTGCTGCCGCTGACCTCCGCCATCCTCTCGGGCGGCGATCTGGCGGACGTCGCGGTCTTCGTGATGGCCTGCACCTTCGCGGTGCATATGTGGTTCGGCTTCCGCGTCTATCACACCGCCAACGGCGATCTGATGAAGGCGCGCGACGAGGCCGTGGAGCGCGGCCGCGCCGCCGAACAGGCGAACAAGGCCAAGTCGCGCTTCCTGGCGCTGATGAGCCATGAGCTGCGCACGCCGATGAACGGCGTGCTGGGCGCCGGCCATTTGCTGCGTCAGACCGAGCTGTCGCCGCGCCAGGACAAGCTGGTGGACGCGCTGGAGGACGCCGGCGAGGTTCTGATGGTCGTGCTGAACGACATCCTGGACCTGGCCAAGCTGGACGCCGCGCGCCTGACGCTGGATCCCGCGCCGGTCGACATCGCCGCGATGGCCGGCAGCATCGGCAATCTGTGGCGCTCCCGCGCCGACGAGAAATCGCTGGAGCTGAACGTCGTCTGCGAGATCGACCAGGGCGCCGAATGGGCGATGATCGACAAGATCCGCCTGCGCCAGATCGTCGGCAACCTGTTGTCCAACGCCATCAAGTTCACCGACACCGGCAGTGTCGAGCTGCGCGTCAGCGCCGAAAAGCATGACGACTGCGCCCGCCTGCGCTTCGCCATCCGCGACACCGGCCCGGGCATGACGCCGAACACGCTGACCAATCTGTTCAAGCCGTTCAGCCAGGGCGACGACGCCGCCACGCGCCGCCATGGCGGCACGGGCCTGGGCCTGATGATCTGCCGCCGCCTGGCCGAGCTGATGGGCGGCTCGGTCGAGGTGGAGAGCAAGCTGGGCGCGGGCTCCCTGTTCACCCTGGCCTTCGAGGCGCCGCTGGCCGAAGCCCAGCCGGACGCCGAAAAGCCCCGCGCGGGTGGCGAAATCTCCGGCGCGCACCCGCTGCGCATCCTCATCGCCGAGGACAACGCCATCAACCGCATGGTCATCTCCGGCCTGCTGGAGCCCGGCAATCACGCGATCAGCTTCGCCGAGAACGGGGCCGATGCGGTGGCAGCCGCCGCGGCCGAGCCGTTCGATCTCGTGTTCATGGACGTGCACATGCCGGAAATGGACGGCCTGACCGCCACCGGCGAAATCCGCGCCTCGGGCGGGCCGAACGCGGCCAGCTTCATTTGCGCGCTCAGCGCCGACGCCGGGCCGGAACATATCGCAGAGGCGATGGAGAGCGGCATGGACGCCTATCTGACCAAGCCGATCGCGCCGGCCGAGCTCGCCGCCATCGTCGCGCGCGCGCGCGCCCACGACCCCGCACAGTGCGGCGGCCAGCAGAAATGGGCGGCGGCGGAATGAAGCGGGTCCTCTATATCAGCTCGGCGGTCGGCGAGATGACCGAGGCCGACATCGCCGACATCCTGGCCGCCTCGCGCCGCAACAACCGCGACGCGGAGGTCACCGGCATGCTGCTTCATCTGGACGGCGGCTTCCTGCAGATCCTGGAGGGGCCGGAGGCGGAGGTCGAGGAAACCTACGCCCGCATCGCCGCCGATCCGCGCCATTGCCACGTCACGCCGCTGTGGAGCGAAACCGCCTCGGTCCGCGCCTTCCCCGACTGGACGATGGGGTTCGAGCGGGTGCCGGAAAACGATCCGCGCTGGGACGGCGCCTTCCGCGTCGACGCCAACGCGCCGGCGGAGCATCTCGCCCCCGGCGCGGGCGCGGAGATCGTGGCGCTGATGCGCTCCTTCTACGATTGCGCGTCCAAGCGCCGCTTCGCGTAAAGCCCCGGCGGCGTTCAGCCGCCGCGCGCCAGCCCCTCCACCAGCGGCACGAACCGCACGTCGGCGAGCATCTCCTCCTCGATCTCCTCGCCATGCTTGCGGTAGCGGATCAGATGCTGGCCGTCCTCGCTGTTCACCGGGGCGACCATGATCCCGTCCGGCTTCAGCTGGTCCAGCAGCACGTCCGGCCGCACCGGCGCGGCGGCGGTGACGATGATGCGGTCGAACGGCGCCTGGTCCGGCCAGCCCTTCCCGCCGTCGGCGGCCAGCGCGACGATATTGGTCAGCTTCAGCGCCTCGAACCGCTTCTGCGCCTCGCGCAGCAGCGAGCGGTAGCGCTCCATCGTGTAGACCCGCCGCGCCAGGCGCGACAGGATCGCGGTCTGGTATCCGGACCCGGTGCCGATCTCCAGCACCTTGTGACGGTCGTTCAGCTCCAGCGCCTGGGTCATCAGCGCCACTATGAAGGGCTGGCTGATCGTCTGGCCGCACTCGATGGGCAGGGCGCTGTCCTCATAGGCCCGGTCCTGCCAGCCCGGCCCGACGAAGAGGTCCCGCGGCGTCTTCTCGATGGCGCGCAGCGCGCCGGAATCCGAGATGCCGGCCCGGCGCAGTTCCATCAGCAGGCGGATCTTCCGGGCGTCGGGCTCGCTCATCCGTCTATTCTGACGCCCGCGGCGGCGCTCCGATAGCGTCCAGCAGATGCAGCCGCGTCTCGTCGTGTGTCAGGTCGACGTGCAGCGGCGTGACGGAGATGCGCCCGTCCATCACCGCGCGAATGTCGGAGCCCTCGGGCGGGCGCTGCGCGCGCTCCTGAAAGCCCAGCCAGTAATAGTCGCGCCCGCCGGGGTCGGTGCGCCGGTGCATGCTCATCACCTGCTCGTTGCGCATGCCCAGCCGCGTGATCTCCACGCCTTTCACCGCCTCGGGCGCGAGGTCCGGGAAATTGATATTGATCAGCACCCCATCGGGCCAGCCGGCGGCAATCAGCGAACGCAGGATGTCCGGCGCGTGCGTTTCGGCGGTGTCCCAGTGGATGTGCGAGTCCGGGCGGAAATCATAGGCCTGGGACAAAGCGATGGACGGCACGCCCAGCTCCATCCCCTGCATCGCCCCGGCGATGGTGCCGGAATAGGTGACGTGCTCGGCCAGGTTCTGGCCGCGATTGACCCCGCTCAGGATCAGGTCCGGCTTGGCCCCCTCCACCAGATCGCCCAGCGCCAGCATCACGCAATCGGTCGGCGTGCCGGAAACGCTCCAGCGCCGCTCGCCCAGCTTGCGGATGCGCAGCGGGTCGTGCAGCGACAGCGCGCGCGAGGCGCCGGACTGCTCCACCGCCGGCGCCACGGTCCAGATATCGTCGCTGAGCGTCGCGGCGATCCGCTCCAGAACCTGCAGGCCGTGCGCGTCCGCGCCATCGTCATTGGTCAGGAGGATGCGGGGATTTTCGGGGATCATGCCAGAAGGAATCGCGCGGTCGCCGGCGGCCGCCCGGCCCGTCTGTTGTGGCGGCTCTGCCCGCAAACCGCAACGCCACAGCGTGACGCGGCGGCGGCCTGCCTAGTCCGCCCGTTCGTAGTCCACGGTCATGAACCGGACCCAGCCGTCATCGGTCAGCGACCAGTCGGTCACGGTCATCGTCCCGTCCGGCGTCAGCGCGTATTCGGTCCGCCCCTGCTCCCCGCCGGCCACGCCCCAATGGGTGACCAGCGTCCCGTCCTCCCAGACCGAGGATAGCGGATGGATCGCGCCGCCGGAATCCGACCAGTAGCCGCCGATCGCCCCGGCCGCGTCGCGATAGACGCCGCGCCCCTCGAAAATCGTCGCGCCGTCGGCGGCGCCCCGGATGGCGTAATGGATCGTGGTCTGGTCGGCGTGCAGGCCCGGCGCCCAGTCCTGGGTGCAGACCGCCGGCGTCCCCCAGGCGTCGCATTCCGCGCGCCAGCTTCCCGTCAGAGCCGACGGGCCGGACCCGCCGGCGGCGAGCGCCCCGCCGCACGCCAGCAGCGGCGCAAGACAGGCGAACAAGCGGCTTCTCAGGATCATGGCGCAGCCTCCCTGCGGCCCGCAGGCCGAGCCGGGGCGCGCATCGGCGGCGATCTTACGCCCTGCCCCGCCCCGCGCCAGAGCGCGCGGGACCCGGCTCAGGCCGCGGAGATCCGCTCCAGCCCGCCCATATAGGGGCGCAGGGCCTCGGGAATGACGACCGATCCGTCCGCCTGCTGGTAGTTCTCCAGCACCGCGACCAGCGCCCGGCCCACGGCGACGCCGGAGCCGTTCAGCGTGTGCAGGAAGCGGGTCTGCTTCTCCCCCTCCGCGCGGCAGCGCGCATTCATACGGCGCGCCTGAAAGTCCCCGCAATTGGAGCAGGAGGAAATCTCGCGATAGCAGCCCTGCGACGGCAGCCAGACCTCAAGGTCATAGGTCTTCTGCGCGCCGAACCCCATGTCGCCGGTCGACAGCAGCATGACGCGATAGGCCAGGCCCAGCCGGTTCAGGATTTCCTCGGCGCAAGCGGTCATCCGCTCGTGCTCGTCGTTCGACTGTTCGGGCGTGGTGATGGAGACCAGCTCCACTTTCTGGAACTGGTGCACGCGGATCATGCCGCGCGTATCGCGCCCGGCGCTGCCGGCCTCCGACCGGAAACACGGCGTCCAGGCCGTCATCCGCTTCGGCAACTGGTCCTCGGGGGTGATGTCCTCCCGCACCAGATTGGTCAGCGGCACCTCGGCGGTGGGGATCAGATACATCTCCCCATAGCCTTTAGTGTGTAAATCTTGGATACGCCGCCGGAGTTCTACCTGTTGAAGACGTAGCTCAGGGAGAACGCTTCGTCGACTTTCACGACGAGATCGAATAGCGGCAATCGCAATACCAAGCTCTTCAGCGGCAGACTTGGTCGCGCTTTCGGACCTTTCATCGTGGAAATACGCGTTTCGTATGCTGTCCGCTGAATGGTTCAACTGAACGGCAAGGTCGCGATCTGACTTAGCTTGGTCGCGCAGCAAGGTTATTTTTTCCCGGAGCGCCTCCCCAATCCTAATCAATTCTTGTCGTTCGTTCTCAAACGGGTTTTGTGTCTTATAGAGGTCAACTTCAAACTTAGGCAGTTGACCCGTACCGTACAGCGCGTCGTCCTTCACCAGGAAGGGCGGGCTGACCTCCTCATAGCCGAATTCCTGGGTATGGACGTCCAGCATAAACTGGCTCAGCGCGCGCTCCATGCGCGCCAGCTGGCCCTTCAGCACGACGAAGCGCGCGCCGGACAGCTGGGCGGCCTTTTCGAAATCCATCATGCCCAGCCCCTCGCCCAGGGCGACATGATCCTTCGGCTCGAAATTCATGCGCGGCGGCTCGCCCGCCTTGCGCACTTCTTCGTTCGACTCTTCGTCGGGTCCGACGGGCACATCCTCAGCGGGCAGGTTGGGCAGGCCGGACAGCTGCGCGGTCAGTTTTTCGCGAAGCTCGTCCTCCTTCGCGCCCTCGGCCTCCATCGTGTCCTTCAGGCCGGCGACCTCGGCGCGCAGGCGCTCGAACTCGGCCTCGTCGCCCTTGGCCTTGGCCGCGCCGATCTGTTTGGAGGCGGCGTTGCGCGCGGTCTCTGCCGCCTGCTTGGCGGCCACGGCGGCGCGCAGATCGGCGTCCAGCGCGATCAGGCCGTCGACGAGGGATTGCGGGTCCCCAAGTCCCCGTTTTTCCCACCCTTTTACGAACCTGTCCGGCTCGGTGCGGATCGCCTTGATGTCATGCATGGCGCGGGGTGTAGCGGGGCCGGGCGAAGAGGTCTACCGGGAACCGGCGCCCCTATTCGCCGTCCTTCTTATCGTCGCCATCCGCATCGCCGGCGTCCTTGCCGCCGTCATTCTTCTTCACGGCCTTGGCGGCGGCTTTGTCGGCGGCCTTCTGCTTTTTCTTCCGCGCCTCCGCCTCGTCCTCGGCCTTCAGCTTGGCCTCGTACTCGGCGTCTTCCTCGGCGCGCTTCTTCTCCACCAGTTTCACGCACCAGATCGACAGCTCGTAGAGCATCAGGATCGGCACCGCGAGAATGGTCTGGGAGATCAGGTCCGGCGGCGTCATGAAGGCGGCGACGACGAAAATGCCGACCACCGCGTATTTCCACGCCTTGCGCAGGCCGCGCGCGGTCACGATCCCCGCCTTGCCCAGCAGCGTCAGCACGATGGGCAGCTGGAACGCCGCGCCGAAGGCCAGCAGCAGCGCCGTGGCCAGCTTGAAATAGTCCTCCACCCGCAACAGCAGATCGATGCTGAACCGCGCGTTGGAATATTGCTGGCGCAGGGAGAAATTCATCACCAGCGGCAGCACCAGATAATAGACCACCGCACAGCCGGCCAGGAACAGGATCGGCATCGCGAACAGGAAGGGCAGCAGCGCCCCGCGCTCCTTCTTGTACAGGCCCGGCGCCACGAACGCGTAGAGCTGCCACGCCACCACGGGGAAGGCGATCGCCACCGCGCCCAGCAGGGCCAGCTTCACCTTCACCAGGAAGAATTCCAGCGGCCCGGTGAACACGAGGTCCGCCTGCAGCTGGCCTCCCGTGGCCTCGTACATGTCCTTGGCCTTGAGGTACGGCTCCACCAGCAGGGTGAAGACCGGCTCGGCCAGGAAGAAACAGCCGGCGAACGCCACGACCATCGCGACGGCGGCGATGATCAGCCGCTTGCGCAGCTCGATCAGGTGCTCCAGCAGCGGCGCGCGGCTGGATTCGACCTCATCGTCGTCTTCGGGCTTTTCGGGTTTTTCAGCCATGCGTCAGTCGGGCTTGGCGTCCGCGGCGTCCGCCGTCTCGGCGGGTCTGGGCTCGGCTTTGAGCTCGGCTTTGGGTTGGGCCACCGGCTCGATCCGCGGGCCGGCCGGCCGGGGCTTGTCGGCGGCGGGGGGCGCGGCGGGCTCGATGCCCGGGGCCGCACTCTCTCCTGCGCTGTCCACCTCGCTCTCGCCGGGCTTGCTGCCGGTGCCGGCGTCCTCGCCGGTCGGGCGGGCGATTGTCTTGGGTTTGCCCTTCACCGCCTCGTCGATCTCGCGGCCGGCGCGGGCCAGTTCCTTGTCCACGTCGCCGGTCGCCTCGCGCTTCAGCGACTCCACTTCCTTGCGCAGCTCTTCAAGCTCCGCCTGGCGCCCCAGCTCGTCGAGGCTGGACTGGAATTCGCGTGCGAGATTCTTGGCCTGTCCGACCATGCGGCCCAGCTTGCGCATCATCAGCGGCAGGTCCTTGGGACCCACCACGATCAGCGCAAGTACGCCGATCAGCAGAAGTTCCTGAAGTCCAGGAGTCGGAATCATGCCGGCGCCGCCCGTTCGCTAGAAGCGGCTCAGGCTTCCGACTTTTCCTTGCTGGGGGAAACGTCGATCGTTTCGCCCTTGTCCTTGATGCGCGGCGCCGGTTCGTCGGCCTCTTCGTCTTCCTTGAGGCCGGTTTTGAAGCTTTTGATGCCTCGCGCCATGTCGCCCATCACGGACGAAATCTTCCCGCGGCCGCCGAACAACAGCAGCACCACAACGAGAATAATCAGAATCTGCCAAATGCTCGGAGACATATCCGGCTCCCTTCCTGGTCCCCGATTGCCTTAGCGCAGCCCCTGCGCCCCGTCCAATACGGGTTTCACGCCCTTTGGGCGTGCGCGGGCTCCGCCTCGTCATCGGTCTCCTCAAGGAAATCGACATGGAAGGCGCTGTTTTCAACCCCCTCGTCTTCAAGAGGATCTTCGTCCGACGTGTCGAACAGGCCGGGCTCGGGCACCTGGAAATCGGCCGGAAGCCGGGAATCCAAGAGGCCCGCGGCCTTCAGCTCCGCCTTTCCGGGCAGATCGCTCAGCCCTTCCAGCCCGAAATGGGCCAGGAACAGGTCCGTCGTGCCATAGGTCACCGGGCGGCCCGGGGCGCGGCGGCGGCCGCGCATGCGCACCCAGCCCAGCTCCATCAGCATGTCCACCGTGCCCTTCGACACGGCCACGCCGCGGATTTTCTCGACCTCCGCCCGCGTCACCGGCTGGTGATAGGCGATGATGGCCAGCGTCTCGCGCGCCGCGCCGGACAGCTTGCGCCGCTCCTCGCGCACTTCCTCCAGCAACCAGGCCAGATCCGCCGGCGTCTGCAGGCGCCAGCCGCCGGCTACCGCGACCAGCTCCACGCCCCGCCCGGCCATCTGCGACTGCAGCGTGGCGATCAGGCCCTTGATGTCCGCGCCCGCCGGCAGGCGGCCGCCCAGCGTCGCCTCGTCCAGCGGCTCGGCGGCGGCGAACAGCAGCGCCTCCAGCATGCGCAGCTGCTCGACCTCGGCGTCCGCATCGGCGGTGAAGGCCAGCGGCCCCAGCGGCCCGGCGGCCTCCGCTTCGGCGGTTTCAGCCTCTTCGGCCCCGGCGTCGTCCACGGCCGCCAGTTCGAAAGGCTCGACAGCCTCATCCGCCTCGTCAGCCTCGTCAGCCTCCAGAGCCTCTTCGACCTCGATCTCGGCGTCGGCCTCCATGGTCTCCTCCATTTCGGCGGACTCCATGTCGATCTCCATATCGACTTCCATGTCGACGGCGTCGTTATCGGCGGCGGGCGTGTGGTCAGCCTCTGTCATTGTCTCCTCCTTCGGCGGCGCGTTCGCGCACCCACAGGGGGGCGAAATGCGCGGCCTGACGAATCTGGGCCTTGCCTTCCTTCACCAGCTCCAGGCTGGCGGAAAAGCCGCTGGCGCGGACGCTGCGGCGCGGCGGCGGCGTGGGGCCGAGCGTGTTGGCGTGCGGCAGCAAATTGCTGAGCGGGCGCCATTCGGCGTGCCCCTTGATCGCGGTGGCGAGGCGCACGCGCGCATCGTCCAGCGACAGGATGTTCGGCGCCACGAACCGCACATGCGACCGCGCGGTGATCGAGCGGCGCTCGCCATAGGCTTTCAGCAGGTCGTAGAGATCGGCCTCCCACACCGGCGTGGTGCGGCGGCGCACGCCTTCCGGCGCGCCGCGGGCGAAAATCTCCTGCCCCAGCTGGTCGCGGCCGAACAGCTGGTCGGCGGCGGCGCGCATCGCCTCCAGCCGCTGCAGGCGGAACGCCAGGTGCGCGGCGATGTCCTCGGCCTGCGGCTCGTCCTCTTTCTGCTTTTCGGGCAGCAGCAGGCGCGATTTCAGCCAGGCCAGCCAGGACGCCATGACCAGATAGTCGGCAGCCAGCTCCACGCGCAGATCGCGCGCCTTGTCGATGAAATCCAGATATTGCCGCGCCAGCTGCAGGATCGAGATTTCGCGCAGATCGACTTTCTGCCCGCGCGCCAGCTCCAGCAGGATGTGCAGCGGCCCCTCGAACCCGTCCAGGTCCAGGACCAGCGCCTCGCCGTCCTCGTCCGCGTCCTTGGCGGCGCGCAGATCGATGTCGAAATCGTCGGCTGCGCTCATGCGGCTTTCTCCAGCGGCGCCATCAATTCAGTCAGTTCGCGCCTGGCGGCGTCCATGTCCAGCGCCTCGCCCGGCGCCGGCGGCTGGGCCGCCTGCGCCCGCTCCAGCGCCCGGCCGGACAGGGCGATCATCTCTTCGGCCATGGCGCGCATCCCCTTCATGCCGCCCGAACAGTGCAGGACGACGTCGCAGCCGGCGGCCAGCGAATCCCGCGTCCGGTCCTGCATCGGGCCGCTCAGGGCCTTCATCTCGATATCGTCCGTCATCACCAGGCCGTCGAATCCGATTTCGCCGCGCACGATTTCGTCCATCACCTTGGGCGACGTCGTCGCCGGACGCCGCGAATCGACCGATTCCAGCACGACATGGGCGGTCATCGCCATCTTCGCGCGCGGCGCCAGCATGCGGAACGGAACGAAATCTGTGGATCGAAGCTCGTCCAGCGGCGCGCCGATGCGCGGCAGCTTGTGGTGGCTGTCGCATTCGGCCCGGCCGTGGCCGGGCGCGTGCTTGATCACGGCGGCCACGCCCGACTCCTCCAGCCCCTCGATCGCCGCCTTGGCCAGCGCGATCACCTGGTCCGGATCAACGCCGAAGGCGCGGTCGCCGATGATCGGGTCGGCCTCGCCATAGGGAATGTCCAGCACCGGCGCGCAATCGGCGTCCACGCCGACGTCCAGCAATTCGGCGCCCAGCATGCGGTGATTGAGGCGGCAGGCCGCCACGGCCCGGTCCGCGTCGATCTGGTACAGCCGGCCGAACGCCGCGGCCGGCGGCGCGGCGCGCCAGTGCGGCGGGCCCATGCGCTGCACCCGCCCGCCTTCCTGGTCGATAAAGACCGGCGCGGCGCGGCCGACGCAGTCGCGCAGGTCGGCGGTCAGCGCGCGGATCTGGTCCGGCGTTTTGCAGTTGCGGCTGAACAGGATGAAGGCCCAGGGGTCCAGCTCGGCGAAGAAGCTGCGCTCCTCCCCCGTCAACGCCTCGCCCGTCAGGCCGACGATGCAGGCCGCCGTCACCGGCCCACCACGATACAGTCCTGTCCGGCCTGTTTCAGACGGCTGCAGAAATCCTCCGCCGCCGGTTTGGTGGAAAACGCCGCGGCGCGCACCCGGTAATAGATCCCGCGCTCGCCCAGATCGGCGCGCTGGATGTCCATCGACGCGCCCGACAGGATCGCGGGGTGGGCGGAGGCGATGCGGCTCCAGGTCGCGCGCGCCTCGTCCTCGGTGCGCAGCGCGGCCAGCTGCACCAGCCAGGCGCCGCCTGTGGCGGTCTGCACGGGCTGCTGGGCCGCCGGGGCGGGCGCCGGTTCCGGTTCAGGCTGGGGCGCGGGCGCGGCCTCCTCCGGCGCGGGGCGCAGATCGACCGGCGCCGGGCCGACGTCCTCCTCCACAATCTGGATGCCGCGTTCGGGCTCTGGCGCGGACTCTGGCGCGGGCGCCGGCTCTTCGGCGACCTCGGGCTCCATCGCTGCTTCCAGCGGCTCCTCGGGCGGCGGCGCGAACCGTTCCTCGGTGTCGCGCGCCTCGCCGCTCAGCGAGTCATAGACCTCGATATCCTGATCCGGGGTCTGGAAGCCGCCGGGATCGGCGGGCTCGGTGCGGAACGGGCCGGCGTCGGCGACGATGCGCGGCGGGGCGTCCCGCCCGCCCTCGCGCAGGCCCAGATTATAGGTGCTCCAGGCCATGGCGGCGGCGGCCAGCAGGACCACGACGGACACGGCCAGCAGGACCACGCCCCGGCTGCCGCTTTCGCGGGCGTCGTAGGAATCTTCCGGTGGGGGCGAATAGACCCCGCGTTCGCCTTCGGCCATGGCTGCGTCCTCGGCTCTGGCGGCGAATCGAAGCGCCGCGCCCATCAGTCTAACACTCCGCGCGCGCCGTGCGCGGCGCGGCGGGAGGGGCCAGAATCGCAAATCCCGCAGGGGATTACGACGCGCCGCCGCAGTTGCGGACTGCGCGCTGCCGGCCCTGATTGCGCCGCACTCCGCCCCTACCCAGAATGCGCCGAACCGCCGCCGGGAACCCCCGCATGAACCGCCGCCATTTCCTCGCCTCCGCCGCCGCCCTCACCGCTCTGCCCGCAAGCGCCCGGGCGCAGGAGGCGGAGGCCGAAGCGATGCAGGCCGCCGCCCGCGGCGCCTTCCCCGGCTGGGTGGCGGAGACCGAGGCCGCCGCCCGCGGCGCCGGCGTTTCGCAAGGCGTCATGGATGCGGCGCGCGCCGGGCTGGAGTTCAACGCCGACCTGGTGAAGCCCGCGGGCGCGGCGGCGGAGTCCCGCCGCGTCGGCCAGTACATCGACACGCTGATCGACCGCGAAGGCCCGATCGCCCAGGAAAAGGCCGCCGAGCATCCGCAACTGTCGCTTGTGGAGGCGGCCCACGGCGTGCCCGCCTCGGTCTTGGTCGCCTTCTGGGGACGGGAGAGCGCCTATGGCCGCTTCCTTGGCTCCTATGACGTGTTCTCCACGCTGGCCACGCGCGGCGCGGCGCGGCTCGGCCGCACCGACTGGCGCGCCGAATATGTCGCCGCCCTGAAAATGCTGGAGCGGGACTTCCGCCCGCGCCAGCTGATGGTCGGCTCGCCCTCCGGCGCGGTGGGCCATACCCAGCTGATGCCCAGCAATGTCCTGATCTTCGGGGAGGATTTCGACGGCGACGGCCGTATCGACCTCTGGGGCGCCTCGCCGCTCGACGCCATGGCCAGCGCCGCCCGCCACATCCAGGAAGCGCCGGCGGCCGCCGCCCCGCCCGCCCACACGCCCTGGACCGCGGGCCAGAGCTGGATCATGCCCGTCGCCCTGCCGCCCGGCTTCGACCTCGCCAGCATCGAGGTCGACGAGACCCGCCTGACGCCCGCCGAATGGCGCGAACGCGGCGTCGCCCCGCTCTACGAGGACTGGCGCGCCGCCGACGCCGGACTGGACGCCAAGCTGGCTTTGCCCGCGGGCGTCACCGGCCCGGCGCTGCTGCTGCCGCCGAATTACGACGTGTTCGAGGCCTATAATCCCAGCCGCGCCTATGCGCTGGCCGTCGCCCTGCTCGCCCGCCATATCGAAGGGGGAACGCCCGTCGGCTGGCCGACCGAGGATCCATTGCCGCTAGAGGATCGCCAGCGCGCCCAGCGGGGCCTCGCGGCGCAGGGCCTGTATGACGGGCCGATCGACGGCGATATCGGGTCGGGCTCCCGCGCGGCGATCCGCGCCTGGCAGCGGGCCAACGGTCGCGCGCCGGACGGCTATCTCAGCGTATCCGCCGCCGCCGAAATCGGCGCCGCCGCCCCGCCGGACTAGCCTGCTTCAGTAATAGCCCTTCGGGCTGACCGGCTAGTAATAGCCCTTCGGGCTAAAGAGGGCCCGGTGCTCCTCCAGCGCATAGCGGTCGGTCATGCCGGCCACATAGTCGCAGACCGTGCGTGCGGTCGTCTCCTCGCCCGCCTTCGCGGCGCGCGCCTGCCATTCCAGCGGCATCAGGTTCGGCTCGGCCAGGTACAGGTCGAACAGGTCGCGCACCACGCGCCGGGCCAGGCTCATCTTCCGGTTCACGCTGGGCGCCCGGTACATGCGCGTGAACAGGAACTGGCGCAGGCCGTCCAGCTCCCTTTGCAGGCCGTCGGAGAACGCGGCCAGCGGCGCGCCCATCTCCCGCACGTCCTGCGCGCTCCGCGGCTGCGCGGCGTCCGCGCGGCGGCGCGTCTCGGCGGTGACGTCTTCGATCATCGCGCCGATCATTTCCCGCACCGCCTCATGCGTCTGGCGCGCGCGCGACACGTCCGGCCAGCGGTCGTGTACGGATTTGAAGATCGGCCCGGCGAAGGGGGTCTCCAGCACCTCCTCCATCCGGAACAGGCCCTGGCGCAGCCCGTCGTCCAGATCGTGATTATTGTAGGCGATGTCGTCGGCGATGGCGGCGACCTGCGCCTCCGGCCCGGCATAGGTCTGCAGCTCCAGATCGCGCCAGCCCTCATAGGCCAGCAGCGCCCAGGGAAGGTCCGCCTCAGCCCCAACGAGCGGCCCGTTGTGCTTCACCACGCCTTCCAGCGTCTCCCAGGTCAGGTTCAGCCCGTCATAGTCCGGATAGCGGGCCTCGATCCGCGTCACGATGCGCAGCGTGTTGGCGTTGTGGTCGAAGCCGCCGAACCCGGCCATCGCGGCGTCCAGCGCCGTCTCCCCCGCATGGCCGAACGGCGGATGGCCCAGATCGTGGACCAGCGCCAGCGCCTCGGCCAGATCCTCGTCCAGGCCCAGCGCGCGGGCGAGGCTGCGCGCGATCTGCGCCACTTCCAGGCTGTGCGTCAGGCGCGTTCGGTAATGGTCGCCCTCATGCGCGACGAAGACCTGCGTCTTCTCTTTCAGGCGGCGGAACGCCGTGGCGTGCACGATGCGGTCGCGGTCGCGCTGGAACGGGCTGCGCGTGGCGCTTTCGGCGATGGGTGTGCGCCGCCCCCGGCTCTGCGCCGGGTCGCTGGCGAACGGCGCCCGCTGAACGATCCACTGGGCCAACGGCCCTCCCCTTCGCTTGCCCCCTTCCCTTGGGGCGGTCGACTCTCCATATATCGCGGAGCCATGACGGACACGAATGTCATCCTGACCGAGTCCGCCGCCCGCCGGATCAACGAGATCATCGGCAAAGCGGACAAGGTGCTGCGCGTCGCCGTGAACGGCGGCGGCTGTTCCGGCTTTTCCTATGGCTTCGATCTGGAAGACGCCCCGGCGGACGACGATCTGGTGCTGGAGCGCGACGGCGCGAAAGTCGTGATCGACCCGGTCTCGCTCGACTTCCTCAAGGGCTCCAGGATCGACTTCAAGGAAGAGCTGATCGGCTCGTCCTTCGCCATCGACAATCCGAACGCCAAGACCAGCTGCGGCTGCGGGACCAGTTTTTCGATCTAACGCGGCTTTAGGTCGTCGTAAGCAGAAGCGTCCGCCCGCGTCGCCCATTCGCTCAGCATCTCCTCCATGGCGGTGAGATATTCGCGATCCAGCGGACGTTCTTCTCGCTTCCGCTTGCCACCCTTTGGATTTGACAGCTTGTTGGCCATACGCGGAATATATTCCTCGTTCAGTCACTTGGCCACCAGCAAGCCGTTCGCTATCCAGCGCCCATGACCATCACCATCGCCGCCTGGAACGTGAACTCCATCAAGGCGCGGCTGGAGCGCACGCTGGAATGGGTGCGCGAGGCCCGGCCGGACGTGCTCTGCCTGCAGGAATTGAAGTGCGAGGAAGCCGCCTTCCCGCGCGAGGCGTTCGAGGACGAGGGCTATAACGTCGCCGTCGACGGCCAGAAGACCTATAACGGCGTCGCGGTCCTCTCGAAATTTCCCATAGAAGAAACCCTGCGCGGCCTGCCCGGCGGCGACGGCGACGACCATGCGCGCTATCTCGAAGCGGTGATCGCCGCGCCCTCGCGCCCCATCCGCGTCGTCTCGGTCTATATGCCGAACGGCAATCCGGCGCCCGGCCCGAAATACGATTACAAACTGTCCTGGATGGACCGGCTGATCACCCGCACGCGGGAGCTGCTGGACTATGAGGAAGTGCTGGCCATCGCCGGCGACTACAACATCATCCCCACCGCCGACGACGTGCACGACCCCGCCGCCTGGGCGGACGACGCGCTGTTCCGGCCCGAAAGCCGCGCCAAATACCGCGCCCTGCTGAATCTGGGCCTGACGCCCGCCTTCGAGCAGAGCGGCGGCGGCGCGCACCAATACACGTTCTGGGACTATCAGGCCGGCGCCTGGCAGCGGAACAACGGCATCCGCATCGACCATATCCTGCTGTCGCCCGAGGGCGCGGACCGCCTGCGCGGCTTCACGATCCACAAGGACGAACGCGCCAAGGAAAAGCCCTCCGACCACGTCCCCGTGGTGGCGGAGCTGGACGTCTAGGCTCGCCCGAACTGGCGGCGGTGCGCCGCGGGGCTCAGGCCGAACTGCCGCCGGAAATTGTGCCGCAGCGCCGCGGCGTCGCGATAGCCGACCGCCGCGGCGATCTGCTCCACCGGCGCGTCGGAGGATTCCAGCAGATCGCGCGCCCGGCTGGTGCGCTCGGCGGCCAGCCAGCGGCCGGGCGCGTGGCCCGTAGCCTCCGCAAACCGGCGGATGAAAGTGCGCTGGCTCATCCCGGCGATGCGCGCCATCTCCGCCACCGTCAGCGCGCGGTCCAGATTGGCGCGGACATGGTCGATCAGGCCGGACAGCCGTCCGGCCTCGAAATCCCGTGGCACCGGCTGCTGCACGAACTGCCGCTGGTCGCCCTCGCGGTGCACCGGCGCGACCAGCCGCCGCGCCACCGTGTTCGCCGCCGCCGCGCCGAAATCCCGCCGCACCAGATGCAGGCACAGATCGATCCCGGCCGAACTGCCGGCCGACGTCATCACCCGCCCCTCGTCCACATACAGCACGTCCGGCGCGAATTCAGCCTGCGGACAGGCGGCGGCGAAGTCCGCCGCATAGCGCCAGTGCGTCGTGGCGCGCCGTCCGTCCAGGAACCCGCCCGCCGCCAGCAGGAACGCGCCGCTGCAGATCGACAGCAGGCACGCCCCGCCCGCATGCGCGGCGCGCAACGCGGCCAGCAGCGCCGGCGACGGCAAGGTCCGGTTCCAGCCGGGGATCACCACCGTGCCCGCGCGCGCCAACGCGTCCAGGCCGCGCTCGGCCTGCACCGTCACGCCGCCGGTCGCCGCCAGCGGCCCGGGCGCCTCCGCCGCGACGAAGCCGCGATACCAGTCCGGCCCCATCTCCGGCCGGTCGAGGGCGAAAATCTCCACCGCCACGCCGAATTCGAAAATGCACAGCCCGTCATAGGCCAGGATCGCGACGTCCCGGTTGGGCGCGGCGGCGGGTTCGGATGCCTTTGGCATGATTTCGACTCATAATGGAAATCGCGCCACTGGCAAGCCGCGCCGCGCCGCCTAGGATTCCGGCCTGCCGCCGCCCATGGAGAGCCGAGCATGACCAGCGCCGTCGCCGAATTTCCCGCCGCCCCGCCGGACCGGGCGGCGGCGCATTTCGCCGCCCGGCTGGGCTTCGAAACCGATTGCTGGGACGTTCACGCCGCGACGGAGGGCGGGGCGGCGGATTTCGTCCTGCTGGACGTCCGCGCCCCGGCGCTCTACGCCCGGGGCCACGCGCCCGGCGCGATCAGCCTTCCGCACGGCAAGATTACCAAACGCCGGATGGCCGAATGGCCGGCGGAGACGCTGTTTGTCGTGTATTGCGCGGGACCGCACTGCAACGGCGCGGACCGGGCGGCGCTGCGTCTGGCCCGGCTTGGGCGGCCGGTGAAGCTGATGATCGGCGGCGTCACGGGCTGGACGGACGAGGGCTTCGCCTTCGCAACGGGCGAAGCGGCGGCCTGACCGCAGACGCCCCGCCGTCAGTCCGCGGCGAAATGCACGCCCAGGTCATAGGGCCACAGGATCAGCGCCAGCGCGCCGCGCCAGAAGCCCAGATCCAGATAGCCGATGGTGAACAGCCATCCGATGAACCAAATCAGGCCGAGCGGGCTGTGCTGCTGGATGCTGATCTTGCGGTCGGAATCCCTGGTCATCCCCAGTCTCCCTTTGCTTGCTGACACGCCGGGAAAATTCAGCCCGGCGCCTCGGCCGCCCGCTTCGGCGCGCAATCGTACAGCGTGTCCAGCAGCTGGAACACTGCGGCGAGTTCGCCCAGCAGGCGCGTGGCGCGCGACGGATCGTCCAGCGGCTTGAACAGCGACCCGGCCTCGAACCAGTTGCCGCACTGGAAGGCGAACAGCATCTCCCCCGGCGGGAAGGCGCCGCGGATATTGCGGCCCTTGAACCCGGTCTCCAGCGCCAGCAGCGCCTCCATCACCGTGGGCGACAGCAGATAGCGCGCCTCTACCTGGTCGTTGGTCCAGGCGGTGAAGGCCTTCTCGAATTTCGGGTCGGCGAGGCCCGCGCGCTCCAGCCCCTTGGCGCCGCCGAACCCGTCGAACATCCCGCCATCGCGCGCCAGCACGGTCAGGCCCAGCGCGCTGGACGGATAGTCCACCACGCCGATCATGCCGCGGAACACGGTGACCCAGCTCGTGCTGTTCTTCGACTTGCGCTCCTGCTCCAGCTTCGCCTCGAACAGGGTGAAGCGCATGCCGCGATATTCGCCCTCCAGCCGGTCCTCGCCGCCGCGCCGGTCGTCGCCGGGCAGCAGGCGCAGGCCCTGCAGCGTGTCGACCCGGCCGAGCGGAAAATCCTTCGCCGTATAGGTCAGGCCCGCCGCCTCCACCGCCGGGGTCAACAGCGCCGCCTTCACCTCCTGCGACAGCGTCGCATAGGGGATGGAGCCCGCGCCGGCCGACAGGATGAAGACGAAAAAGGCGGCGAAGATCGCCAGCTCCCCGGGCCCGAACTGGACCACGAAAACCATCGCCGCCATCGCGAGCAAAACGCCCACGACGAAGCCCGCGATCAGATACTGGACGGCGCGCTTGCGCTTTTCCTCCATGGCGCGGAGGCGCGGGCGCACCTCGTCCCGCCAGCGGCGCGGATAATCGGCCAGCGCCGCTGGCAGTGGCCCGGGCAGCGGCCCGAAATCGAAATCAGCGGCGTCCCCCATCGCGGAGGCAGACTAGTGGCGCGCTCCCGCGGCGGGAAGCGTCCCTACTCCGCCAGCCGCGCGTGCGCGGCTTCCAGCTTCGCCTTGGTCTCGATGGCGGCGGCCAGCTTCTCGCGTTCGCCTTCGACCACTTCCGGCGGGGCGTTGGCGACAAATTTCTCGTTGCCCAGCTTCTTCTCGAACCGGTCGATCTCCGCCTGCATCTTGCCGACTTCCTTGGACAGGCGCTCGCGCTCTGCGTCCACGTCGATCAGCTCGGCCAGCGGCAGGGCCAGCGTCGCCTCGCCCACCACGGCCTGGGCGCTGCCCTTCGGCGCGGCGTCGGCGAACTCCACGCCCGACAGGCGCGCCATGCGGTTCAGCGGCTCGGCCAGGCGCTGCACGCGCTCTTTCGTGGCGTCGGAGGCGCCGGCCAGGATCAGCGGCGCCTTTGCCGACGGCGGCACATTCAGCTCCGAGCGGATCGAGCGCACCTCGGTCACCAGATCGATCAGCCAGCCGATATCCGCGCCCGCCGCGGCGTCCGGCGTAATGGCAGACAGCTCCGGCCAGTCCGACACGATCAGCATCGCGTCGCGCGTGCCGGTCTTGTCCCACAGCTCTTCGGAGATGAAGGGCATGAACGGGTGCAGCAGCTTCAGGATCTGGTCCAGAACCCAGGCGCCGGTGGCGCGCGTCTCGGCCTTCTCGGCGTCCGTGCCGCTGTCCAGCACCGGCTTCACCAGCTCCAGCCACCAGTCGCAATAGACGTTCCAGGTAAAGCGGTAGAGCGCCCCGGCGGCCTCGTTGAACTTGTAGTCCGCGATGCCCGCGGTGACCGCCGCCGCGGCCTCCGCCGCCTCGCCCGCGATCCAGCGGTTCACGGCCAGGTTCAGATTGGCCGGATCGAAATCCGGATCGTGCGCGAAGCCGTTCATCTGGCCGAAGCGCGTGGCGTTCCACAGCTTCGTGCCGAAATTGCGGTATCCGGCGACGCGGCTCTCGGCCAGCTTGATGTCGCGCCCCTGCGCGGCCATCGCGGCCAGGGTGAAGCGCAGGGCGTCGGCGCCGAACTGGTCGATCAGCTCCAGGGGATCGATCACGTTCCCCTTGGACTTCGACATCTTCTGGCCGTTCTCGTCGCGGACCAGCGCGTGGATATAGACGTCCGCGAACGGGACCTCGCCCATGAAGTGCAGGCCCTGCATCATCATGCGCGCGACCCAGAAAAAGATGATGTCGAACGCGGTGACCAGAACGCTGGTCGGATAGAATTTCGCCAGCTCCGGAGTCTGGTCCGGCCACCCCATCGTGGAAAACGGCCAGAGGGCGGAGGAGAACCAAGTGTCGAGAACGTCCTCGTCCTGGAAGAGATTTATCCAGTGCGCCTTAGTGCCGCCGATATGAGACCGGCTGTATCCGCGTGCTCTTTGCGGATCACAGAACACTTCAAAATCGTCGCCGTAATAAGCCTGAGCCAAGGCAATGGCCTCTTCCTCAGTCTCAGCACAAAACACCTTTAATGGGTGGCTTTCCGAGCTAAGCCGGTCGTTCGGAGGCGTCTTCTCGCCAACGTTTGTGTCATTGGTGAGCGTTGGTCCGTACCAGGCCGGAATGCGATGCCCCCACCAGAGCTGGCGCGACACGCACCACGGCTCGATGTTCCGCATCCACTCGAAATAGGTCTTCTTCCAGTTGTCGGGGACAAAGCGCGTGCGCCCGTCCTCCACCGCCGCGATGGCGGGCTGGGCCAGCGTCTTGGCGTCCACATACCACTGGTCGGTCAGATAGGGCTCGATGACCACGCCGGAGCGGTCGCCATAGGGTACCTGAATCTTCGCCGGCTCGGTCTTCCGCAGCAGGCCGAGCGACTCCATCTCTGCAACGATTTTTTTGCGCGCCTCGAACCGGTCCTTTCCCCAGTAAGCTGGAGGTATGCCGAGCAACGCGGCTTCAGCTTTTTGATCCTCCCCAATGATGGCTGCCTGCTGGGTCAGAACATTGATCGCTTCTAAGCCGTGGCGCGCACCAACCTGAAAGTCGTTGAAGTCGTGCGCAGGCGTGATCTTCACCGCGCCGGAGCCTTTTTCCGGATCGGCGTATTCGTCCGCCACGATCGGGATTTCGCGCCCGACGATGGGCAGCGTCACCGTCTTGCCGACCAGCGCCGTATAGCGCTCGTCGTCCGGATGCACCGCGACGGCGGTGTCGCCCAGCATCGTCTCGGGCCGCGTCGTGGCCACGACGATCTCCCCCGACCCGTCGGACAGCGGATAGGCGAAGTGCCAGTAATGGCCGTCGACCTCCCGGTTCTCGACCTCCAGATCGCTGATCGCGGTCTGGAAATGCGGGTCCCAGTTCACCAGCCGCTTGTCGCGATAGATCAGGCCTTCCTTGTGAAGCTGCACGAACACCTTGGCGACGGCGCGCGACAGCCCCTCGTCCAGCGTGAACCGCTCCCGGCTCCAGTCGCAGGACGCGCCCAGCCGGCGCAGCTGGCGCGTGATCGTCCCGCCGCTTTCGGCCTTCCACTCCCAGACTTTCTCGACGAAGGCCTCGCGGCCCATCTCGCGGCGGCCCTGGTTCTCGCCGGACTCGGCCAGCTTGCGCTCCACCACCATCTGGGTGGCGATGCCGGCATGGTCGGTTCCCGGCTGCCACAGCACCGACTTGCCGCGCATCCGCTCGAACCGCGCCAGCACGTCCTGCAGCGTGTTGTTGAGCGCGTGGCCCATATGCAGGCTGCCGGTGACGTTCGGCGGCGGGATGACGATGGAGAACGACTCCTCGGCGTCCGAAGGCTGGAACGCGCCGGAATCTTCCCAGCGCGCGTACCAGCGCGCCTCGGCCTCGGCCGGATCGTAGGTCTTGTCGAGAGTCGGGTCAGGCATGGCGGCGGGTTTTGCGGCGCCCGCCGCGCGCTTTCAAGCGCCGGTCTGCGGACTAGCTCTGACGGGCCAGCCGCTCCACCTCTTCCTGCACTTTCTTCTCCACGATGCCGGGCAGGTTGGCGTCCAGCCAATCCTTCAGCATCGGCTTCAGAAGTTCGCGCACGATGGCTTCCAGCGTCTTGTCGTCCGCCGATTCCGGCACCCGCGTCTGGCGCGCCAGGCGGGCGAAGGCGCCCGCCGCGGCGCTGGCCGCATCACTGCCGACCAGTCTGTCGGACATGTTGTCCTCCTGGGCCCAGTCCATCGCGCCGGCCCCCGGCGCGCCGTCCACCGCGTCGGCGTCCTTGATCCCCGCGGTTTCCACTTCCGGCTCCGGCTCGGGATCGCCGATCCCGGCGTGCTTGATTTCCTCGTCCTGCGGCTCGGCCAGCGCGGCCATCGCCACGTCCTCATCCTCGTCCAGGACCAGGATGTCGCTGCCGTCGTCCGAATCCTCGGGCACGAAGCCCGCCTCGGCGGCCGGCTCGGGGTCCAGCGGATCGGTCAGGTCCAGCACGTCGGCGTCGATCTCCGCGGCCGGCTCGGGCGCGGCGG
>ENA-ORCV01000491-ORCV01000491.1-marine-metagenome-genome-assembly--contig:-NODE-491-length-25312-cov-3.058728_pt1 | contig 25312 bp, 28 predicted proteins | sample MGYA00237779_ERZ508509 | MGnify/ENA primary metagenome ERZ508509 (study PRJEB26180, sample SAMN06268772) | marine metagenome | isolation source: Bioluminescent Bay, La Paraguera, Puerto Rico | place... | reverse complement strand
TAACGTTCAGTACCGCACCCGGAATTCCGCGCTCCTCGCACGCCGCAACAACCAGCGCGCATTCGTCCTTCGCTTCGGGGCGCAGGCCGTGATCGACGGTTGCCACTTCGAACGCGCCCGGGATCGCCGCATGGGCGAGCAGTAGCATGGCCATGGAGTCCGGGCCGCCGGAGACGGCGAGGCCGATCTTGCCGCCTTCGGGATTCAGCCTGTCTAGCGCCGCGCGGAACCGGTGGACCAGCTCCGGGTCGATCGGATCACTCGCAGTCGACACGGCCCCGGTTGGCATCATATTGTTCCTGCAGGCGGCCGGTGGCGAGCGCAGGATAGGTGTCACCAAATTCAGCCAGCGCAATGCAGGCGCGGCGGATATCCTCCAGCGCGATCATGCTTTCGGCGAGATAGAGCAGGCTGTCGGGCGCGCGGGCGGCGTCCTTGTCGGCCTGGTAATTCTCGAAGAAATGTGTCGCCGCACGGCGCGGTTCACCTGCATCAAGGAAAGCGCGGCCGAGCAGGTTGCGACCATAGGTGGTCCGCCAGTGATCGGGATATTGCTCCACGAAGCTGGCGAGCTGCTGCTGCGCTTCGGGATAGAAGCCCGCATCCCACAGGCGGAAACCATAGACATATTCGTCATCGCCACGGTCATCGCTGGCGGGCTTGGCGATCGCCTGCACGCCTTCCACGCGTTCGGGCGTGGGTCCGACGTCGACAGCAGACACGACTTCAACGTTGGGCGGTCCGGCTTCGGCCTCATCCTCGGCAGCCACTGCAATCACGCCACTGGGTTGTTCGGGACTATCTTCTGCTGCGACAACTTCAGCCTCAGCCTCAGCCTCAGCCTCAGGCTCAGGCTCCGCTGCGGCGGCGGCAGCTTGCTCCTCGAGAGCCGCTATGCGCAATTCGAGAAGCGACAGCGCATTCTCATTCACTTCCGTTGCAGCAGTTAGACGGGCAAGCTGCGCTTCGATGGCGTCAAGCCGCGTCAGCACATCGGTCAGCGCGCTGGTGGAGGGAACACCCGCCTGGTTGGTCTGGGCCTGCGCTTGATCCGCTGTGATCTCCGGCTCGAAGAAGCGCTCGTCTCCGCCGGGGAAGACAGCGCGCTGCACCGCGCGCAATTGCGCTTCTATCCGTTCAAGCCGGTCCACATCGACCTGCGCCGCTGCCGAAGCAGGAATCATGCCTGCCACCAAGCCGGCGGCGACCAGCGTGCTGCAACTCTTCAAGAGAATGGAAAACTTGCCTGCCATGGATATCCCTTCCTTCCCGAACATTGCCGGGGGCCATGCTGAAACCTCAATGCCGAATAGACGATTAACGCGCGACCGTGGACCCGCTCCATCGCAAAAATCCACCGTGAAGACCCGTTATTCCGCCGTTTCGGTGCTTTCCTGCCCGCGTGCCAGCAGCGAAGCCGCACCCACAGCAACATCACGCATCGTCACTTCATCTTCCGACAGCGGTGCAATCGCTTGTCCGCCCACAGTTATGGTCAGCGCATCAGGCCTTCCCGTCCACAACTGCGGGCCATTGGCATCTGCGGGCACAGTATAGGTTTCACCCAGCGCCATTTCCTTTTCCATCAGCCTGCGACCAGCCTCGTCGTAAAAGCGGACCCAGACCGCATCTGCGGTAGACGTAAAGGTAACCTCACCGCTTTGAACGGTTTCGACCGGCTCCTCCTCGACACTCGCTGGAGGAGCAACATCTTCAGTTTCAACCTGCGACAACAAGGATGGTAACTCGGCCGTGGGCGAAAAGATCACGCGATAAGCCATAAACAGGCCCACCAGAAGGATCACGAGTGCAATGAAGGAAAACCAAACCAGCCCTGCCGACGGTGCGCGCGCAGGATCGCCAGGTTCATAAGCCCCATGCCTGCCGCCATCGGAGAGATCGAGATTGTCGAGTTCGGCCCGAACCATGGCGGACACGTCATCCTGGCCCAGTTCCACGACCTTGGCGATGCTGCGGGCAAAACCCAAAGCATATGTTCGGCCCGGCAGTGCAGAAAAATCTCCTGCTTCGATCGAGTCGATGTGGCGTTGCGCAATACGGGTTGCCTGGGCCACATCCTCAATGCTCAGGCCCAGCTTTTCGCGGGCCAGCCGCAATTGCGGGCCGACGCCCTGCGGAAGGAGTGAATCCTCAGGCATTTCAATCTGTTCGGTCATCAAAGCTCCGGCCGGATACCCGGACCCACATGTTGCGCCCCCGCATTTGCATCAATGAAGCGCTGCGACGACAAGTCAAGGCGGCAATGCCCTGCGGACTTACTAGTCAATCTCGATGCCGTGTCGCTGGGCCCATTCCTGCAGCGCGCTTCGCAGGCATTCTGGCGGATGCGCCATCCACTCCTTCATCGCCGAACCGATTTCCCTCGTATCGACCTTTCGAACAAGCTCCTTGATCGGCCCCACGGCTGCAGGAGTAATGGACAGACGCCTTATACCTATTCCAAGCAAGGCCAGCGCCTCAAGCCTGCGACCACCCATTTCACCACAAACGCCCAGCTTCACGGGCGACCCCGCGCAACTATCCACCACTCGCTTGAGAAACCGCAAGATGGACGGGCTAAGCCAGTCATAGCGCTCCGCCAAGGCAGGATTGGCGCGGTCGGCCGCGAAGAGGAATTGCGTCAGGTCATTTGTGCCGATGGAAATGAACGAAACCCGCGGCAACAATTGATCGAGTACCTCGGCAAGCGAGGGCACTTCCAGCATGACACCAAAATTGATCGCGCTGGGGAGCTTGTGCTTGCACTTCTTCAGATAGGCCAGCTGCCCGTCGAAAACTTCCTTCGCCGCGTCGAATTCCCACACTTCGGAGACCATCGGGAACATGACGTTGAGTTCACGTCCAGCCGCTCCTTCCAGCAAGGCGCGCGCCTGCATCTTGAGCAGACCGTCACGCTCAAGCGACAGGCGCAGGGCACGCCAGCCCATCGCGGGATTCTCATCCTCAGCACTGGTTTCGCTGGAGAGATAGGGCAGGCTTTTATCCCCGCCGACGTCGACGGTGCGGAAGATAACCTTTTTGTCTCCCGCCGCCTCCAGCACATCGCGATAAAGCCGCGTTTGTTTGTCGCGCTGGGGAAGCGTGGCCGAAACCAGGAACTGGAATTCGGTGCGATAAAGGCCGATGCCGTCAGCGCCGGTGACGCTGAGCATGGAAACATCGTCGCGCAGGCCCGCATTCATCATCACTTCGATGCGTTCGCCATCGCGCGTGAAGGGCTCGACATCGCGCAGAGCCGCATAGGCGGCCTCGCGCTCCTTCTTACGGGCAAAGCGCGTTTCAAAGGCGGTGACCACGCCCTGACCGGGCCGAATGGTAACCTTGGCCGCATCGCCATCAACCAGCACCATGTCGCCTTCGCGCACGAGCCCGCGCAGGTTGCGAACGCGACCGATCACCGGCACACCCATTGCGCGCGCAACGATCACCACATGCGCGGTGGCAGAGCCTTCTTCGAGCACCACACCTTTCAAACGGCGTTTGTCATATTCGAGCAGCTCGGCCGGCCCCAAATTCTTTGCGATCAAGATAGAATCGCCATGCAGCCCCGTTGTGGCCGCCGTGCCCAACTGGCCGGACACGATGCGGATCAACCGGTTGGCTAGGTCTTCCAGATCGTGCATCCGGTCCTGTAGCAGCGGGTCGGAAATCTCGCGCATACGCTGGCGGGTACGCTGCTGGACACGCTCGATAGCGGCTTCGGCAGTAAGGCCGCTATCGATCGCCTCGTTGATGCGGCGCGACCAACCTTCGTCATAGGCGAACATCTTGTAGGTCTCGAGCACCTGCTCATGCTCGCCGCCCACGCCAAATTCGGCCTGTCCGGTCATGTTGTCGATCTGCTCGCGCATCTTGTCGAAGGCGAGGTAAACCCGCTGGCGCTCGGCCTCTATGTCTTCGGCCACTGTCTGCTCGATGTTGATGCGCGGCTGGTGGAACACCGCCTTGCCGTACCCCAACCCCTTCACCAGTTGCATGCCTTCCAGCACCTGCTGCCCGCTCTGCGCCTCGGACCGGTCTCCCAAGCCCTCCTCATCGACAAGCCCGGCATTGTGGATCAGCTCTGCCAAGACCATGGCGACGGTCTGCAGCGCCTCGATTTCCACTTCCTCATATTTGCGCGGCTCGACATGCTGCACGGTAACCACGCCGATCGCCCTTTCGCGTCGGACAATGGGAACGCCTGCAAAGGAGTGGAACTTTTCTTCACCGGTTTCCGAACGATACTGGAACTCTGGATGGGTCGCCGCCTCATCCAGGTTCAGCGTTTCGATATTTGCTGCGATACTTCCGGTAAGGCCTTCCCCTACGCCCAGGCGGGTGACGTGCACGGCACTCTGGTTCAGTCCGCGGGTAGCAAAAAGCTCCAGCATCCCTTCACGCAACAGATAGATCGAGCACACCTCGCTATCGAGCGATTCACCGATGATATCGACCACCTGGTTGAGCTTGGCCTGCGCATGGGTGCGCGCGGCCATAACCTCGTGCAAACGGGTAAGGATCGTACGTGCGGCAGCGGCTGCTCCTGGCATAGGAGCGGGTTATCGCATTATCGCGACTTTGGAAATGTCGTGATGCATGGCCTGCGAAGTATTTCAGGCCATGTGGTTGATTCCCAAGCTCAATGGAGAGACATTTCTTCCTTCAAAAGCAGCTTTTGCTTCTTGATACGCTGGATCTTCTCCATGTCGGGGAAAGGCCTGTTCATCTCTTCCTTGAGGCGGCGTTCCAGCCCTTCGTGCTTGGATTGAAGGGCGGTGACATGCGAGGATTCCATTGGCGTTCTCCTGTCGTTTCGTGTGAACCACGAAGGATTGGCAACGCGACTCGCAACCCTGATGAGCCGCGCGATTGTCATCAAATCACAGAAGTCCTAAATCATCAAATAACAAGGCGGCAAAAAGTGCTACAGTCGGGCTGATTTGGGTTGGGAGTGACTCGGTGACCGAAGAGGAAATGCGCAAGAGGTTGGCTGCTTTGCGCGTGGAACATCGCGATCTTGATGCAGCCATCGCCGCCCTCACCGAAACCGGCGGCCCAGACCAATTACAGGTCGCGCGGCTGAAAAAGCGCAAACTCTTGCTGAAAGACCAGATCAGCGTGATCGAGGATTTCCTCACGCCCGACATCATCGCCTGATCAGCTCTAACCCCTTGTCAATCCGTATGTTCCACCAGGGCCATTATCCGTGTCCATGCGGGACAGTCCCATATTGGACGGGAAATTAACCAAGGGGGCACTGGCGCGACTCCTCGTTACGGGCTAGCCAGTTGGTATGGAAAAGCATGACGATATTAGCCCCACCATTGTGGAGACCCTGTATCGCGAAGCTCTGGACCTGGCGGAGGAGGCTCGCGAAGTCTTTGATATGTCGGGCAGGCTGGATGCGGTCTCGCATCAAGAGACAACTGCCCGCATCGCTCTTTCCTGCGAGGCACTGCGCAGCACGACGCGCATGATGCACGCCATCGCCTGGCTGCTGAATCACAAAGCCTATATCAATGGCGAATTGTCCGAATTCCAGCTTCGCCGCCATGGCCGCCTGCCCCCGCGGCAGCCCGAAACCGATGCGGGTCAGTTAGAGCATCTTGATCCTGTTGTCAGGGATCTCATCGACCGGAGCAAACGCTTTTACCAGCGGATCGAAAGGCTCGATGCTGCCTGGCGCAGAAAGTTCGAAATGCAGCCCGCCGCGATCCATCGCCTGCACGAACGGTTGAACGAAGCCCTGACCACGAGCTGATCAGAGTTTGGCAAGTGCCTCGGCCCAGGCTGCCAGGCGTTTCTCCCTCAGCGCTGCATCCATCTTGGGCTGGAATACAGTTGTCGATCCGATCATGGCCTTGGCGGCATCTTCCAGATTTGCGTAGATGCCTGCGCCAACCGCCGCCAGAATGGCCGCCCCCAATGCAGTGGTCTCGACAAAGTCCGGTCTGATAACCGGCAAGTCGAGCAAATCGGCAATGTCCTGCACCATCCAGTCATTCGCGCTCATCCCGCCATCGATCCGCAACGAGGTCCATTCCACTCCGTCTGCCGCATAGGCCTCGGCAAGATCATGCGTCTGGTAGGACATGGCTTCCAAGGCCGCGCGCGCGAGGTGCGCCTTGCCCGCGGCAAAGCTCAGGCCGCTGATGACGCCGCGAGCATCGGGTTGCCAATGCGGCGCACCCAATCCCGTATGCGCTGGCACGATAACCACACCGTGGCTGTCATCGATCGAGCGGGCCAAAGTCTCGGTTTCCTCTGCCGTCTCGATTACGCCGAGAGAATCGCGCAACCATTTGATCAAACTTCCCGCAACAAAAACCGAACCCTCCACCGCATATAACCGCTTGCCCGCCAGTTGGCACAGAACGGTGCCAAGCAGGCGGTTGTCCGATCTGGGCAGCTTCTCGCCCGTACAAGTGAGGATGAAGGCGCCAGTGCCATAGGTGACCTTCGTATCGCCGGGTTTGAGGCACCCCTGCCCCACCGTCGCGGATTGCTGGTCGCCCGCCATGCCGGTGATCGGGATGGCGCGGCCGAGGAGATCAGGCGATGTCATTCCCAGTTCACCGACATTGTCGACCACAGTAGGAAGTGCGGCAATCGGGACGCCGAAAATCTCGCACAGTTCCGGATCGAAGCTTTCGCCTTCAAGGCCGAGCAATAGCGTGCGGCTGGCATTGCTGGCATCGGAAACATGCAGGCCGCCGGTCAGCTTGAAGGCGAGCCAGCTTTCCACTGTGCCGAACGCTAGCCGCCCGTCTTGCGCGGCGGCGGATACTGCCGGATCGTTATCGATGAGCCAGCGCATCTTGGTGGCGGAGAAATAGGGATCGAGGAGAAGACCGGTCTTTTTTTGGATTGCCGCTTCGTGGCCAGCTTCCTTCAAGTCGGCGCAAAACGCTGCGGTGCGACGGTCCTGCCAGACCATTGCGCGGGCAAGTGGTTCGCGCGACTGACGGTCCCACGCCACCACCGTTTCGCGTTGGTTGGTGATGCCAATGGCGGCGATACAATCAGCGCCACCTGCCTTCTCAACCATCTCCTGCGCGCAGACGAGCGTCTTTTCCCAGATCTCCGCCGCGTCATGCTCGACCCAACCGGATTGCGGAAAATGCTGCGTAAGCTCTCTTTGGGAAACGCCATGCTGCTGGCCATCCGCTCCGAAAAGCATGGCCCGCGTAGAGGTGGTTCCTTCATCAAGGACAAGAATGAACTGGTCGGTCATGGCCTGAACATGCCGCTCGCCTCGAGCGAAGTCGAGAGGTGCTGGACCAACGTGTCTCGACTTCGCTCGACGCGAACGGCTAGGGGAACATGATGTCCCTTCCTCCGCAACCTTGGCCGACCGGCAAATGTGAACGATTGGAGCCGCTTGTGGCGCGCGTGCTGGCACCGAACGGCTCGCCCTTCACCTATACGGGCACGCAGACCTACCTTGTCGGAAGCGAAGAGGGCCTGGCGGTGATCGATCCCGGACCGGACGATGCCGATCATCTCGCCGCGCTGGAATCAGCCATCGGCGATGCGAAAGTTCTCGCAATCCTGTGCACGCACACCCACCGCGACCATTCGCCCGCCGCCGCTCCGCTGGCCGCCAGCACAAGTGCGCCCATCATCGGCTGCGCACCGCTGGTGATCGAAAGCTCCGCTCCGCGCGTCGATGCGCCCTTCGACAAGGAGTATCGGCCAGACCGCATCCTCCATGATGGCGAGAGCATTTCCGGTCCCGACTGGACGCTTACGGCCGTCGCCACGCCGGGCCACACATCCAACCACCTTTGCTATGCGCTGGAGGAGACGGGGGCGCTCTTCACCGGCGACCACGTGATGGCCTGGTCGACCAGCGTGGTGGTGCCGCCCGATGGCGACATGGCCGATTACATGGCCAGCCTGATGAAGCTCTATGAGCGCGAGGACCGCATCTATTACCCTGCCCATGGCCCAGCGATCGAGAAGACACGACAATTGGTGCGCGGCATGTATGGCCACCGGAAACAGCGCGAGAGACAGATCGTGAAGCTGCTGGAAAAACGGAACCGCGCTATAAACGAGCTCGTCCCCATCATGTACAAGGGTGTGCATGAACGCCTATGGCCCGCTGCCTCACAAAGCGTGCACGCGCATTTGCTGGAACTGGATAGGCAGGGGCGTGTATCCTGTCTGGACGAGCGCTGGGAATTGACTCCTGTTAGCTGAAGGAACATTCTCTGCCCGGTTGCTTGGCTATTGGGGGATGGGCCGTGGCGAGTGTTGCAGGCAATGAGAGCACGCAAGTCGGTCCGCGCAACTACCGCGCCGATCAGGGATTTTTCACGGGACTGTCGATCGCCCTGTCGCTGCTGATCCTGGTCGGCTTCGGACAGTTGGCCGCGCGCGGCATCACCGTTCCCGGCGAGTTTCCATTGCGCGTGCATGTCCATGCGTTTCTGCTGATCGCCTGGCTGGCAACATTCTCTTACCAGAACTGGCTAGCCTACAAAGGCAAGCTCAGTCGTCACAGGATGCTGGGCAGAACCGCACTTCTGATCGTCTTCGCCATCATTATTGCCAATGCCTATGTCACCATAATGGTGATCATGGAGGGTCGCCTGGGACCGGATTTCACACCCGGTTCATTCATTGCTCTAGGTACGGCGGATACGCTTTTCTTTGCCGGGCTGGTCGCATGGGCGCTTTCTTGCACCAGCGATCCGCAATCGCATCGTCGCCTGATGTTTGGCGCAACGCTGATCCTTGCGGCAGCCGGTATCAACAGGTTGCTGGGAAATGTCGCCGGAGAATATACGGAATATCTGAGCATTGCCGTACAGCTGGCTTTTCTGGCTGTGATGGCATGGAACGACCAGCGCGTGCTGGGGCACATCCACAAGACTACCTTGGTGCTGGTCCCGATCGTACTGGTTGAGAGGGCTTTGCCACATCTGCTAGGCGATTTCCCGCCCGTTGCGGATTTTGCGCAGGCCCTTGTCGGCTGATTATCGGGAGAGAAGATATGGCAACGGTAACGCAGGGAATGGAGAGCTCCGAGACCCGCGAACGGCGGTTCTTCCTGATCATGTCGGTGGTGATCGCGCTGCTCACCGTCGCGGGCTTCGCGCTCAACATCTTGCGCGGGCAGGCGGTGCCCAACCCGCCGCTGGTGTTCCACTTGCACGCGCTGGCGATGCTGGGCTGGTTGGTACTGGCGGTGAGCCAGAGCGCGCTCGCCTATCGCAACGATTTGAAGCGTCACCGGCTGCTGGGGACGATCGCGCTCGCCTGGTTGCCGGTGCTCGTCATTCTCGGCCTCGCAATGACCATCGCGAGCCTGCGTCTCCATGGCGGTCCGCCGGTGCTGGGGACGAGCGAATTCCTGTTCGTCAATTCGATGCATGTCGCCAGCTTCGCCGCGCTGACAGGCGTGGCGGTCGCGATGTGGCGCAAGACCGACTGGCATCGCCGGTTGATGCTGTGCGGCCTCGCCTCGATCGGGGCGCCGGGTATCGCGCGGCTGCTGCCATTGACGCTGTTCGTGCCCTATGTCTTCCCGGTGCTGATCGTGGCAGCGATGGTGTTCCCGGCTGCCGCGCTGGTGTTCGACGCGCAGCGCACTGGCCGCGTCCATCCCGCATGGCTCTGGGGGATCGGCTCGGTCTTCGCCATGCTGGCTATCGGTGAGCTACTTGCCGCAAGCAGTTGGGGTCTCGAAGTGACGGCGGGCCTCGTCGAGGGGACGCCCGGCGCGGATCGCCCTCTGTGGGGCTATGTTCCCGGGTGATGCCACCGTTACCCGCCAGCGCGGGCAGGGCCACCACCCATGAAGGCATCGAAGAACTCAACCGCCCCCGCGAGGAACGGTACGCGCCAGTCTTGTCGCAAATTTACAATTGAAGCCTGTGCATGGCGCCGTGGAAGCTGTCGCGGACTCTTGCAATCGCGCTGAAAATGGCGTGAAGGCGGCGCATGGTCTTCTCGATCTTCAGTACGAACAAATCCTTCGATGATCGCTGGGTTGGAAGCCCGACACTCAATCGCTGGGGCCTGCACCGGGCCCGGATAAAGGCTGCTCGCGGCGCCCGGAATGTCCGCCGCTCGATGGCAGTCAGTGTGCGATCAGAGCATGAGCGGGAACTACTGGACAAGGGGGTCACGGTTATCCCCAATTTCCTGCCGGATGATGCGTTCAAAGCTATCTACGAGGAGGCAAAACGGGCGGCCGATGCTGCGCGGGAGGCGACGCCATATCCCAGCCCTGCAGCTCGCGGTTTCGGCCAACAACAACATCACGAATGGGGCCTGGACCGTTTCGACGGCTCCACACTCAATCGCCTGATCGATGCCACACCGCTGGTTCAGGAATTCGGCCGCCGAAGCGAACTTAATCGTATGGCAAAGATCGTCACCGGGCGGAGCATCAACCCGAAGAAATGCTGCATATATGAGACTATCAGCAGCGCTGACCCGGACAATCCCGATATCCAGGCAGCCTTCCACCGCGACACTTTCTTCGATTCCATGAAATACTGGTTCTATCTCGAAGAGGTCACCGAGGCCGACGGTCCGCTGACCTATGTACCGGGCAGCCATCGGCTGACCAAGGAGCGGATGGATTGGGAAGAAAGCCGCGCGCAAAAGGCGATAGAGGCCAAGCTGGCGGGAAAGCGCGGCAATATGGGTGGGGCGTTCCGCATCACCGAAGCGGAAATCGCCCAGCTCGGCCTGCCCGATCCTGTTGCTCATACCGTCCAGCCCAACACGCTGATCGTGGCCAATGTCTTCGGCTTCCACCGTCGGGGCGATGCACAAGGCGGAACCAGCAGGCTCTCGCTTTACGCAAACCATCGCCCGCTCCTGCCCTTCTACCTTATCGGGCGCTGAGCAATCAGGGCGTGAAATCCTGCAGAAGCGGGCTATATCAGGATCATGACTGCACAGACCGCCATTCCGCCCGGCATCGACCTGCTCGAAGAGATCAACCGCCTCCGAAAGGAGAAGAACGCGGTGATCCTGGCGCATTACTACCAGACGCCCGACCTCCAGGACCTGGCCGATTTCGTGGGCGACAGCCTCGAACTTTCGCGCAAGGCGGCAGAAACCGATGCCGATGTCATTGCCTTTTGCGGCGTGAAGTTCATGGCCGAGACCGCCAAGATTCTTTCACCCGACAAAATCGTGGTGCTGCCCGATATGGAAGCGGGCTGTTCATTGGAGGACAGCTGCCCGCCGGAAAAGTTCAAGGCTTTCCGCGAAGCGCATCCCGACCATCTCGCGCTTACCTACATCAATTGCTCGACCGAGGTGAAAGCGCTCAGCGATATCATCGTCACCAGCTCTTCTGCCGAGACGATCCTGCAGCAGATACCGAAGGACCAGAAGATCATCTTCGGCCCCGACCGGCATCTGGGCGGTTACCTTTCGCGCAAGTTCAATCGCGAGATGCTGCTCTGGCCGGGCGTTTGCATCGTGCATGAGGCCTTCAGCGAGAAGGAATTGCTCAAGCTCAAGGCGCAGCATCCCGGAGCCCCGGTGGCAGCCCATCCGGAATGCCCGCCGACCATTATCGACCATGCCGATTATGTCGGCTCGACCAGCGGCATCCTCAATTTCGCCAAGAGCTTCGATGGCGATACGCTGATCGTGGCGACCGAGCCGCATATCATCCACCAGATGGAAAAGGCGCTGCCCGAAAAGAACTTCATTGGAGCACCCGGCGCTGACGGCAACTGCAGCTGCAACATCTGCCCCTATATGGCGCTCAACACAATGGAGAAGCTCTACCTCTGCCTGCGCGACCTCGAACCGCGCATCGAGATCGAGGAAAGCCTGCGTCTCGCTGCCAAGAAAAGCCTCGACAAGATGCTGGAAATGGCCAGCGGCACTGTCGGCAAGGGTGATCTGGGCGATCGGTGATGGAGGCAACCACGCCCGAATGGATTCAAGCTGTAGCTGCCGTTCTAGCTGTCGTTGGCGCAATTGTAGTTGGCTGGCGACAGATTGGAGTTTCCCAAAGGCAAACTGCTTTGCAGGAATTCCAGTTGCGAGAGAGTCTGTTTGACCGTCGAGTAGAAGTGTTTGAAGATGTACAATCTTTGTTTTCTGAAGTGCTAAGAGAAGGCAAACCAGCTGGTCATGAGAGCACCAGACAGTTCATCCGCGCCAAACAAAGGGCCCGCTTCTTATTTTCACGTAGTGTCAACGAATACCTTGATTCTGTGTGGGCGCACCACTGCGACTTATCGATGCATCAATCAATGCAAAAGGGTGATTACGGGGACGATGGTGACAAGAGTGTCGAAACAATCAAAGCCTATCACCAAGAACTAAAGTGGTTCGCCAACGAGGGCGCAAACTTGGTGGTTCGTTTCGGCGAACTGAAGCCGTTGGGCTGATCGCACTCCTGCACAATCCCCTACAAGGGCTTCCTTGCTTAACCCTTCCCCTTCACCACAAGGCCAAAGCTTGCGGTGATGCAAAGGCTTGATACTCTCCTCCACGCTATTGTGCGGAGAGAATCCCGATGAAAATACGGTCATGGCTGTTTGTGCCGGGGGATAGCGAGCGAAAGCTGGCCAAGGCGGCAACATGCGGTGCCGATGTGGTGATAGTGGACCTTGAGGATGCGGTAGCGAGCGAGGCCAAGCCTGCCGCACGCGCGGCCGCGTTCGAGTGGGTGGATGCCTATCGCACGCAACTGGTTGCCGGAAACAAGTTTGCCCGCTGGGTTCGGATCAACTCACTGCAGGGCGAGGAATGGCGTGCGGACCTGGCCGCGATCATGCCTGCCGCGCCCGATGGTGTAATGCTGCCCAAGGCCGAAGGGCCCGAACAGGTCCAGCAATTGGCCGCCGAATTGTTCGAATGGGAGGAGCGGCTTGACCTGCCCCTGAGTTCGACGCGTATCCTGCCGCAGGTGGGCGAAACGCCCATGTCCGCCCTCACCATTGGCGACTATGCCAAAGAGGAGGTGCTTCGGATCATCGGCCTCGCCTGGGGGTCGGAAGATCTTGCGTCCGCCATCGGCGCAACGCGCAGGCGGGACGCCAAAGGCGAATGGACCGACCTCTTTCGCATGGTCCGCAGCACGTTATTGCTCACCGCCCATGCACGCGGGATTGCACCGATCGAGACGGCCTTTGCCGATTTCCGCAACCTTGAGGGGCTGAAACATGCCGCAGTCCAGTCGCGCGCGGACGGCTTTGTCGGCATGCTCGCCATCCACCCGGATCAGGTGGAAATCATCAAAACCGCCTTCAGCCCCGGCGATGCCGAAATTGCCGCGGCGCAGGCCATCGTCGATTTGTTTGACGCCAATCCGGAAACCGCAGTGCTGCAGATGGATGGCCGCATGGTCGAAAAGCCGCATCTCGAACAGGCGCGGCAATTGCTGGCGAGTCTGGACTAAGCTCTATTCTTCAGCAGCTTCCGGCGCGCTCAAACCTGCGGAGAATGCCTCCTCCAACGTCTGCGGTTCGGGAGATTCGACTTCACCCTCAACCTCCTCATCCTCTTCGGTCACCTGCGGCACTTCGCGCAGCAGCGGCGGCTGCGATTGCAGATTGTCTGTTTGGATTATGTCGTCGCTGATCGAACCGGGCAGGATCTCGCCCGAAGCTTCGCGCAGATCGTTTTCTTGCGCCACGTCGGCCTCCTCCCCGCAGGCAGCGATGAGCAGAATTGGCAGGACCAGCGAAACTGTTCTCAAGCGCAAACGACGCACTCCCTATTCTGACAAGGCAGCAAGAAAAGCCGCGCTACGCGCCTGCAATGCCTCATCCCACTCCTGCGGCGCAAGCGCGATGCCGAGCTTCTCCAGACTGGTCACGCCATATTCGGCGATGCCGCAGGGCACGATGCCGGTAAAATGCGACAGGTCGGGCGCGATATTGACCGAGAAGCCATGCATGGTGACCCAGCGTCGAACACGTACGCCTATGGCGCCGATCTTCGCCTCGCCGCCGTCGACATCCTTCGTCCAGATGCCGATTCGGTCAGGCACGGCCCAGCTTTGGACGCCAAAGTCGGCGAGCGTAGCGATGACCCAGCCTTCCAGCGCATGGACGAAACGGCGCACATCCTTGCCGCGCCTCGACAGGTCGAGCAGCACATAGCCCACGCGTTGGCCGGGGCCATGATAGGTGTGACGCCCGCCCCGTCCCGTCTCCACAACATCAAAGCGCGGATCGAGCAATTCAGCGGCATCGGCGCTGGTCCCGGCAGTGTAGACTGGCGGATGTTCGAGGAGCCAGATCAGTTCTGCCGCCTCGCCCGCAGCGATCGCCTCATTGCGCGCCTGCTGTTCCGCCAGCGCCTCACGATAAGGCACCGGTTCCTGCGACAAACGCCATTCAACGGGGGGTAGAACAGATTCAACCATGCGTTGGCATTGCGTGGCGGGCTGCACACTGTTTATCAAGTGGAAACCACGCGGGAGGGAATGCCATGGAATTCGACATGAACCGCACCTGGACCCAAGCGGTTGCGCTTGTGGGTGCCAATTTCCAGTTGCTGGCGGTGATCGCGGGCATCTTTTTGCTGCTTCCATCCGCACTTTTCTATGTCGCCATGCCAGACCTACTGGCTTCGCTGGAGCAGACGCAGGATCCCGATCTTCTTTATTCGATCCTGGCTGAATCGATGGGACCGCTTATCGGATACGGCCTGTTGGCCATGTTGGCACAAATCATCGGCTATCTCGGCATGATTGCGCTAATGGGTGAAGACCGCCCGACCGTGGGAGAGGCATTGAAGAGGGCGCTGTCCAAGACGCCCAGCGCCATCGGCGCGACGCTACTTCTCGTAATCGTGTATATATTGGTGGCAGTGGTTCTGTCGCTCGTGCTGGGGCTCGTAATCGCTGGACTTGCAAGTCTGGCTGGCGATGGGCTGGCTGCCGTGACCACTTTCCTCGGAGCTATCGCCACTCTGATTGTCATAATCTATGTCGTCACGCGTTTCACGCTGACAATGCCGGCGATCGTCCTGGAAGGGCTGGCAAATCCGGTAAAAGCCATGACCCGGTCATGGGAATTGACGAACAGGCACGCGCTGAAGATTTTTGTCTTTTATGCGCTGCTTATCATATCCTATTTGGTGATCAGCCTGCTGCTGGGTTCGGTATTCGGCCTGGTTGCCGTTGCCTTTGGTGGCGGAACGGGATCGTCGCTTGTGCTGGGCCTCGCCAATGGCCTGATCGGCGCGGCGGTGGCCATGGTCTTCAGCGGCATTTTGGTGAGCATGTATCAACAGCTCTCCGGCGTGAGCAGTCGACGGATCGAGGATACGTTTAGTTGAAGCCGCGCCTTCTCGCGCAAGTTCGATTCAATCCTGCCATCCCCATGCGAGCGTACAAGGAGGAATATTGGCCCAGACGCGGCTTGTATCGACGCGGGAAAAATAGCGTTTGGAGTATTCACGCGCAGCGCCGGTATATTGATAGGTCAGGAAAGCGCCGCCCTTGCGGATTACCCTTTGGGTAGCAGCGGCAATCCGCGCACCAATACCGTCGGGAAGCGTCGAGAAAGGCAGGCCGGACAGCACATAATCTGCCTTTTCATGACCGATGGACTTCACAATTTCTTCGACGTCCTCAGCTGAACCGAGAACCGCGTGGAAGCGGCTGTCCTTAATTGTCTTGCGCAGGTAATCGATGAACAAGGGATTGGTGTCGATCACCAGCAGTTCCCCATCACCCGGCAGACGATCCAGCACAGGCTGGCAGAATGTACCGACGCCAGGACCGTATTCGACAAACAGCTTGGTATTTGCCCAGTCTACCGGCTCCAGCATGGCCTTCACCACCGCCGGACTGGAAACCGCAATCGCGCCCACCATGCGGGGATGCTCCAGGAAACCGCGAAAGAAAACACCGGCAGGGCCCAGAGCGCGCTTGATCTTACCTGCAAGTCGCGGCAGCCCGCGGCTTTCAGCCAGTTCATTGCCATTCATGGAAAAATGCATGCCCCCAATTCAGCCGACGCAAGATATGGCGCCCGGTTTCGAGAGTGTGACCGTCGCAAAAGCGCGTTAAGAATGCAACAATCTTAAGACAGATTGTCCCCAAAGGGTGATCAGGTGATTTCCTCGATCAGTTCCGGCGGGCGGCACAGGCGCACGCCCGTTTCGGTCTCCACCAGTGGACGTTCGATCAGCTTGGGATCGGCAGCCATGGCATCGAGGACCGTATCGTCATCGGCATCGGGCAAGCCGCGCTCCTTGGCATCAGTGCCGCCCAGCCGCAGTCCTTGCGCCGGGGATATTCCCGCATCGGCATAGAGCTGCGCCAGCTTGGCGCGCGTCGGCGGGTGCTTGAGATACTCGACGATCTCCACCTCATAGCCCTTGCCCCGCAAGGTCTGCAGCGCCATGCGCGATTTGCTGCAACGCGGATTGTGCCAGATCGTGGCCTTCATTCCTGCCTCCCCTGTCTCCTGATCGCATCACGCCCTAGCCGGAGCGAAAAAAATCGCAAGTCCCGCAAATTGGCTATTGTAATTGCGAATGCGTCGCAATAGAGGCGCTCTTGCAAATCAATCGCAACAACGACTCGCAAGTCTAGTTCAGGGGGTCTCTTGACACGTACCGTTCCCATCCGTCGCTCAGCACTTCTCGCCGCCAGCGCCATGACGCTCGCCGTCCCGGCACAGGCTGCAGACGACACAGAGCGCGACTATCTGCCCGCCGACATCATCGTGACGGCAGATCGCGAAAGCTACGTCGCCAATGATGGAACCAGTGCAACCAAGACACCAACGGCTTTGATCAACGTCCCGCAAGCGGTGAGCGTGTTGACTGCCGACCAGCTCGAAGACCAGGGCGTGACTCAGCTAAACAATGCCTTGCGCTTTGTGCCCGGCGTGAGCCTGGAATCCGGCGAAGGCCACCGCGACGAAGTGTTCATTCGTGGGCAGGAGACGACCGCAGACTTCTATCTCGACGGGCTGCGCGACGATGCACAATATTACCGGTCGCTCTATAATGTCGATCACGTCGAAGTGCTGAAGGGTGCCAATGCGCTAATCTTCGGTCGCGGTGCGGGTGGCGGTGCGATCAACCGCGTCAGCAAGACCGCGCGAACCAGCGGTACCTTCGTCAACGGCGCAGCCTCAGCCGATACATTCGGTGCATTTGCGCTGTCGGGCGACGTCAACACAACGCTGTCCGAGAATGTCGCCTTCCGCCTCAACGGCACTTATGAGGAATTCGACAATCATCGCGATTTCTACGAGGGCCGTTTCATCGGTTTCAACCCGACGCTGACGGCGGATCTAAGCCCGAATACGCGGCTTATCGCCAGCTACACTTATGATGATGACCAGCGCGTGACCGATCGCGGCGTGCCCAGCCTCGATGGCCTGCCGCTAATGGGATACGACAAGACCTTCTTCGGCGATCCCGATTACAATTTCAGCGATGTCAAAGTGCATGTCGCCCGTGCCAGGGTGGAGCACGACATTTTCGACTTGCTGACATTTAATGCCAGCCTGCAATATGCCAATTATGACAAGTTCTATGCCAATCTCGTTCCCGGAGGCGGCACGACTGCGACCACCGCCACGCTGTCGGGCTATGAGAGCGGCACCAAGCGGGAGAACCTGATCGGCCAGGCCAATTTCATCGGTACTTTCGAAACGGCAGGCGTCGGCCACACGCTGCTGGTTGGCACCGAATTCACCACTTCCGATACGGATTCGATCCGCAACCGGGCCCGGTTCAACAATGACGCGGATACATCCGTAACGGTGGACCTTGCCGATGTGATCACGCCGCCGGCCTTTACACTCGAACCCCAGCGCGCCAGCACCTCCGACCTGCGCACCTTCTCCTTCTATGTGCAGGAGCAGATGGATTTTGGAATCGTCCAGCTTGTCGGCGGCGTCCGCTATGACGAGTTCGACCTGACCTCCACCGACCTTGTCGCCAATTTCGACGGAGCGCGCATCGACAAGAAGTGGAGCCCGCGCCTCGGCCTGATTATCAAGCCGCAGGAGGATATCTCGCTCTATGCCAGCTTCGCCGAAAGCTTCCTGCCGCAATCGGGCGACCAGTTCACCGTGCTCAGCCAGCTGACCGAAAGCCTGGAGCCCGAACAGTTCACCAATTACGAAGCTGGGCTGAAATGGGCGATCGAGCGCGAATTGCTGCTGACCGCTGCGGCGTTCAAGCTCGAGCGCAGCAATTCACGTTCGGTCGATCCGGATACCGACCTCACAACCCTGGTGGGTGAAAGCACGACCAAGGGCTTCGAGATTGGACTGACAGGCGAAGTGGTGCCCAACCTCAATGTCAGCCTCGGCTATGCCTATCTCGATGCCGAAATCACTGATTCAGCAGATCCCGCCACCATTGGTATGCCGCTGCAGCAGGTTCCCGAAAGCCACTTCACCGCATGGGCGCGCTATGATGTGAATGACCGCCTGGGCTTTGGTGCGGGCGTGATCCGCCAGACCAGCCAGTTCGCCTCGACTTCGGCGAGTGCCGTGACGCTGCCCGGCTACACCCGCGTGGACCTCGCCGTGTACTACGATGTGAGCGAAAACGTCGCATTGCAGCTCAATGTCGAGAACCTGTTCGACGAAGACTATTACCCCTCGGCGCATGGCAACAACAACATCCAGCCCGCAGAGCCGCTCAACGCATCGCTGAGCGCAAGGGTGCGATTCTAAGATATTGGAAGGGGAGGCTTAGTCCTCCCCGTCAACCCTCAGGGCAGGAACAGCACGCGCCGCATCTGCCGGGTCTATCCCCGGCGCAGGTGCGGCGCTGATGCGTTCGCGGCGGCGGGCAACACGGCCCGCACGCTGGATCGCACGAACAAGGCGAGGGTAGACTCCGCAGCGGCACAAATTTGGCACCGCCTCCTTGATGTCACTTTCCGAAGGATCGGGATTGCGCGCGATCAACGCAGATGCAGCGATAACGATGCCCGGTGTGCAATAGCCACACTGGATCGCCTGCTCGGCCACCATGGCCTGCTGCACAGGGTGGGAGCGATCATCGCTCAGCCCCTCGATCGTGGTGACAAAGCGTCCCTCCGCCTCGGCCAGAGTGATCAGGCAGCTTCTCAGCGCCTCCCCATCCACCAGCACCATGCAGGCACCGCAATCGCCCTCGCCGCAGCCATATTTCGTACCCGTCAGATTGGCGGCATCCCGCAGCGCCCACAGCAAAGGGGTCTGCGGGTCCATGTCGAAACGGACCGGCCGGTCATTGACTGTCATGCTGGTCATGCAGTTGCCCTAGCCTTCCGCATAACTTTCCAGCAATCCGCATCGACCGCAGCGATAGGTAATAACCGTCAGCTTCTTCCGACCTTTGACATTCAAACCCCACCAACGCTTTTCCGGCTTGCCCTCAATCCATTGGCCAGCACAATGCCCACCATTGGTATCCGTCGTCAGCGAGAAGCCCACTTCCATGCGTCCGGCACATTTGCTGCAGGTTCGCGAAACAGCCATGCCTCAGTTGCGCCAGCTGGAATCGATCTTGTCGATGCGGCGGGTCCAGGCCTGGAAATCGAGCTTGCCGAAATCGTCGACCAGCATCAGGTCACGGTCGCGCTGGTGCACTTCGATAACCTCTGGCGGGACGATGATCGGCTCGCCGATCGAATATGTCTTCACCTGCACCTCGCCCGCGCGCTGGAACATGTAGTAGAGGAAGAACATCTCGTGGATCGTGCGGCCCATCAGCACCGGACCGTGGTTCTTCAGCATCAGTACCTGCCGGTTGCCCAAATTCTGGACCAACCGCTCGCCTTCCTCGTTGCGGACGGTGATGCCCTCGAAGTCATGATAGCCCACCAGCCCTTCGAAGAAGCAACTGTAGAAGTTGTGCGGCGTCAGCCCTTCCTTGGAACAGCACACCGCCATCGTATCCGGCGTGTGCGTGTGAACGATGGCGTGCGCCCAATCCAATGCTTTGTGGAAGGTGGAATGCTGGGTGAAGCCCGCCAGGTTCACGGGATGCGGGCTATCGGACAGCTTGTTCCCCTCAGCATCGATCTTGATCAAATTGGACGCTGTCACCTCATCCCACATCAGGCCGAAGGGGTTGATCAGGAAGGCGTCCCTTTCACCGGGAACGCGCAGGGTGATGTGGTTATAGATGCCCTCGCACCAGCCCATGTGGTCGAAAATGCGATAGCAGGCGGCGAGGTCCAGCCGCGCCTGCCATTCCTCCGGCGAACAATCGATCGGCAGCTTGTCTGCATCTGGTTTTAATTGAGTGGCCATTTTCGCGTTCTCCCTCGCGGTGCTTTCATTTGCGCCTCTTGTAGGCGTAGAGTGCTGCCAAGCCAATGGGGAGAGGAAGCTACATGGCGACAATGACGGGATTCGGGCGTCCCTCCAAGACGGTAATGCAGACTGCGTTCGTGGTGGAGGACATCATGGCCGCCATCCAGATCTACACGCGCACGCTCAATATCGGGCCCTTCTTTTTGCTGTCGCATGCGAAGAACCCGGCACGCATGTATCGGGGAATGAACGTTCCCTGCGAGATCAGCCTGGCAATGGCTTTCGCCGGCAATATGAACATCGAGCTGATCCAGCAGCATGATGACGAGCCATCGCTCTTCAAGGAACAGATCGAGCAACACGGCTATGGTTTTCACCATTATGGCGTGGCGCATGAGGATGTGGAGGCCGCGCTACCGCTCTATTCCGGCGAGGGATTCGAGGTTGTGAGCAGCAACACCGTGCCCACTGGCGGCACGGTCTATTTCCTGGAAGACGACAATCCCGCCCAGCCAGGCTATCTCGAATTGCTGCCCTACACTGCGGGGATGGAGGAGACTTTCACCCGCTTCTGGCAGGCGGCGCAAGATTGGGACGGCAGCGATCCGGTGCGGCCTTTTGCGTGATGAGTGATCGCGATTGTCGCGTTCCGATCCCATTCCGTCCCAAGCCTGACTCCGGGTGATCAACCGTCTCGCTTCGACATTTTGGCTTGTCACTGAGGTCCTGCACCGAATAGGGATAGTTTGGAACCTAAGGAATGTCAGCGGGCATATCCGGCTGGCGCTTGCGCAAATCTTGCGCGCGGGCAGGAGAGGAAATTGTGACAGAACTATCCAACGTGGATGAACAACGCCGCGCCGATTGGCTGGCCCTGTATGAACGGATGTTGCTGATCCGGCGGGCGGAAGAACGGGTCGGCAAGGTCGCACAGGCGGGCGGAATGCCCGGCGGCGTGCACCTCTATATCGGCCAGGAAGCTTCGGGCGTCGGCGTGTGCTCGGTACTGGAAGACAGCGACTATATTACCAGCACGCATCGCGGCCACGGCCATTTCCTTGCCAAGGGCGGCGATATCGCCGCCATGTTCGCGGAGCTTTGGGGCAAGCGCACCGGCATCTGCAAGGGCATGGGCGGATCCATGCATGTGGCCGATGTCAGCAAGGGCATCCTTGGCGCCAACGGCATTGTCGGCGGCGGTATCGCTATTGCTGCGGGCGCAGCGCTGGGCATCAAGACCGGCAAGGAAGACAAGGTTTCGGTCTGCCTGTTCGGTGACGGTGCGGCCAACCAGGGCGTGTTGATGGAGAGCCTGAACATGTCGGCCGTTTGGAAGCTCCCGGTGATCTGGGTGCTGGAGAATAACGGCCTGTCCGAATTCACCATTACCGACAAGGTAACGGCCGGCGAACAGATCGACCGTGCCCGTGCCGTGGGCATGCCGGCGGTGAGCGTCGACGGAAACGATGTGATTGCGGTGCAGGAAGCGATGCAGGAAGCTGTCGACCGCGCGCGGGCAGGTGAAGGACCCAGCTTCATCGAAACCAAGACCTATCGTATCCGTGGTCACCTTGAGGCCGAGGACGCCTTCCTGGGCGGATATTCCTATCGCACACAGGAAGAGATCGACGCGTGGAAGGCACCCGACAAGGATCCGATCCTGCGTTTTGCCACCCGGCTCCTGGCTGAAGGCGGCGCTTCGCAGGCTGACCTTGACGAGATCGAGGAGCGCATCGCCCAGCAGGTGGATGCGGCAGAGAAATTCGCCGAAGAAAGCGAAGATGCTGATCCCGAGTTGATCTACGACATTACCTTTGACGGCCAGCGTCCCTGAGGAGCAACACCATGGCAAAACAACGCTATATCCAGGCAATCAACCAGGTGTTCCTCGATGAGATGGAACGCGACGAGAATATCATCCTGTTCGGCGAAGACGTTGAACTGGCGATCTTTGGCGACACGCGCGAGGTCTACAAGACCTTCGGTCCCGAACGAGTCTACAACACTCCGATCTGCGAAAATTCGCTGACCGGCATGGCCGTGGGTGCTGCAGCGGCCGGGCGCAGGGTCATCCTGCATCTCATGTTCGGCAATTTCGTTTACACCGGCATGGATGCCATCGCCCACCAGATGGCCAAGCTGCGGATGATGACGGGCGGGCAGATGGACCTGCCGATCACCGTGATCTGCGGTTATGGCGGCGGGCGCTCACTCGCCGGGCAACATTCGGACACGCCCTTCCCCGTGCTGATGAATATCGGCGGGGGAAATGTGGTGACCCCGGCAACGCCTGCCGATGCCAAGGGCCTGCTGACCACGGCCATTCGCGGCAACAACCCGACCTTCTTCCTGGAGGCAAGCGGGCGCGGCGGCGATAGCGGCGAAGTACCCGAAGGCGAATATCTCGTCCCCTTCGGCAAGGCGGCCGTGCACAAGGAAGGCGATGATGTGACCATCTGCGCCATCGGCACCATGGTCCGGCCTGCCCTGCGTGTGGCCAACAAACTGGAAGACGAAGGCATTTCTGCAGAAGTGATCGACCCGCGCACGCTGGTGCCGCTGGACGAAGACGGCATTGCCGCCTCGGTTCGCAAGACGGGCCGACTGGTGATTGTCGACGAGTCCAAGGACCGCTGTAGTGCCGCCTCGCATATTGCCGCCGTCATGGCGGACAAATGTTTCGACAAGCTCAAGGCACCGATCAAGCGCGTCACCGTGCCCAACGTGTCTATGCCTTATGCCAATGTCGCCGAAATGGCGATCTTCCCGACACCCGACAAAATCCACGCCGCTGTCAAATCGATCGCCGGCGAAATGGAAGTGAGTAACGCATGAAAATCAAATTGAAACTCCCGCGCTATGGCATGAATATGGAGGAGGCCACGATCGTGAAGTGGCTCAAGCAGCCGGGAGACGCGATCAAGGAAGGCGATGGTCTCTACGAGATCGAAACCGAGAAGGTGACGCAGGTCGTGGAAGCCGTGGGCGATGGGACCATGGTCGAAATCCTCGTACCCGAGGACGAGATTGCTGAAGTGGGCGAAGCGGTCTGCGTGGTCGAAGCCTGATCGCGCCCTCGCGCTTACACCCCATCGAATAAATGGAGCGTAGAATGTCTGACATTCCTATCCTCGGCTCGTTCTGGACGCTGGCCCCGGGCACGGCCCCTACCGGGCCGGATTTTTCCAGTGTCGATATCAAGACACGCATCGAAGCGGCAGCAAAGGTCGGGTTCAAGGGCCTGGGGTTCTGGCACACCGACATGGCGCATTTCATGCAGACGACCAGCCTGTCCGAAGTTCGCAAGATGCTCGACGACAACGGTATCGAGTTCGTTGAAGTCGAATGGCTCAACGAATGGTTCCGGACTGACGAACGCCGGGTGGAATCGGACAAGTGGCGCGCTCTCCTGCTCGATGCCGCCGAACAGCTTGGTGCGCGGCATATCAAGATCGCCGATCTCGCCAATCATGATGTGTCGGTGGAGGAGATGACCCCGGCCTTTGCCCAGCTTTGCGCCGATGCGGCGGAGCACGGCACCAATATCGTGTTCGAAATGCTGCCGAAGCAGTTTTCCAGCCTGCCCTCGCTCGACCTCGTGTTGAAGCTGATCAAGGATGCCGGTGCCCCGAATGGGGGCCTTATCCTGGACAATCTCCATGTCGAGCGCATCGGCAACGGCTATGCAGAGATCGCCGAGAAAATTAGTCTCGACGAGGTTGTGCTCGCGGTGGAAATCAATGACGGATTTTACGGCACGCCGCTGAAGTTCGAAGACACCGTGATCAACCGCCGCCTGCTGCCGGGTGACGGTGAATTCGACATCGAAGGCTTCCTCCATGCGATCTGGGATACCGGTTATGACGGCCCCATCGGCGTGGAGACGATCAACGAATACATGCGCTATTGGACGCTGGAGACCTTGGCCGAAGTCAGCTTTGCCAAGACCAGCGAAGTGATCAATGCGGCGCGCGCAAGCTGGCAGGGCAAATAGAACCCGATACTGACGCACCGTCCATGCGCCCGCAACCGGCGCAGGGCGGGAGAGGAGAGAAACAATGAACTCGGTACTCGATAAATTCGATATGACGGGCCGTTCGGTCTTCGTGACCGGTGGCGGATCGGGCTTGGGCCTTGGCTATGCCGAAGCGGTGGCCGAAAACGGTGCCAAGGTAACGCTGACCGGCCGCTCGAAAGAGAACATCGAGGCCGAGGCAGCACGCATGCGCGATCTTGGCTGGGAGGTCGTGGCGCGCCAGCTCGACATCAGCGATGCAGCAGACACACGCAAGGCGATCGAGGAACATGTGGAACGCTATGGGAGCCTCGATGCCGTCTTCGCCAATGCCGGGATCGGGGACGGGCCAGGCTTCTGGAATGCTGCCGCGCAAGAGCGCAACCCGGAGGGTTCGGTAGAGAACCTGACCGACTCACACTGGGCCAAGATCATCGACGTCAATCTCAACGGCACCGCCTACACCATTTCTGAAGCCGCCCGGGCGATGAAGGCACTGGGCAAACCGGGTTCGATTGTCGTGACCTCTTCAGTCGCCTCGACCAAGACGTTCCCTACCATTGCCACCGGCTATATGGTCTCAAAGGCGGCTGTGTCGCACCTTGTGCGGCAGGTTGCGCAGGAATTGGCTGAATTCGGTATCCGGGTGAACGCGATTTCGCCTGGCATGATCGTCACCAATATTGGCGGCGGCTACCTCGCCAGTCCGGAAGCGCGCAAGGCAATGGGCAGTTTCGTTCCCATGGGCCATATGGGTGAAGTGGACCAGGTGAAGCCATTGGCGCTCTATCTTGCTTCCGATGCCTCGGACTTCATGACCGGCGTGGAGCTGGCGATCGATGGCGGCGTATTGCTCGGCACGTTCAAGTAGGTCGCTGGCGGGACACAGAAGGTTGGCACACGGATACTGTCGGCACATGCTCTCCAACAGTCTCGCCACCACCCATCCAACAAGATTGACTTTCTTGCGCCGATTGGCGAGCCAGTGCGGGCACGACCGGCGAACCGTCGGCGTGATGGGAGGGATTCGATGACTGCGCAGCTTGGCTATGGCCAACCCATGGAAGGCGTG
>ENA-ORCV01000489-ORCV01000489.1-marine-metagenome-genome-assembly--contig:-NODE-489-length-25487-cov-4.353955_pt1 | contig 25487 bp, 20 predicted proteins | sample MGYA00237779_ERZ508509 | MGnify/ENA primary metagenome ERZ508509 (study PRJEB26180, sample SAMN06268772) | marine metagenome | isolation source: Bioluminescent Bay, La Paraguera, Puerto Rico | place... | reverse complement strand
TTGTCGATCGAGCTGTCCGACTTCGAATAGGTCGAATTATCGATTTTCGAGCCATTGTTGGCGGCGTCGTCGCCAGCGTTAGCCTGATCTTCGTTGTCAGTTTTCATCGAGTTGTCAGATGCATCGACCTGAACGTTTTCGATATCAAGAAGATCGTTGTCGTCAGACGAGGCATCGAGCTTCGAGCCGTTATTGGCTGCATTGGTGCCGCCATTGGCCTGATCTTCGTTGTCGATCGAGCTGTCCGACTTCGAATAGGTCGAATTATCGATTTTCGAGCCATTGTTGGCGGCGTCGTCGCCAGCATTGGCCTGATCTTCGTTGTCAGTTTTGGTTTCGGTCTTGGTAACCGTCTTTGAAGCATCGACCTGAACGTTCTCGACGTCGATAAGATCATTGTCGTCTTGCGAAGCGTCAATCTTCGAGCCGTTGTTCGCGGCGTCGCCATTGGTCGTGTTCGCCTGATCTTCATTGTCGGTCTTGGTGCTCATTGAGCTGTCGGTCTTGGTGACCGTCTTTGAAGCGTCGACCTGAACGTTCTCGACATCGATAAGATCATTGTCGTCTTGCGAAGCGTCGATTTTCGAGCCGTTGTTCGCAGCATCGCCGCCAGCGTTCGCCTGATCTTCGTTGTCGGTCTTGGTGTTGATTGAGCTGTCAGTATTCGTCTCCGTGACGGTCTGACTGCCATTGCCTGACTCTGCATTCGAGCCTTTTTCGGCTTCGGTTTCGATATCAGGACCGCCTTTGGCGTAAGCGGCGCCATACGACGCAAGCACTGCTGCAGCCGCAATCGATGATAAAAGTTTGAGTTTCACGTATCGTCTCCCACTTTGGTTTCACTACATTGCGTTCAGGCGAAAACCCGAACGCACTTTGCTCTCAAGGGGAGCGATGTCCCCCCCAATGGCAAAATCTTAAGCAAATGCTGTGCCAGAATGAGACAGGCGCGCGCGTTTTTACGTTAACAAATTGTAAATATTGAAAATTTCGATTTTCCAACAGGGTCTTGCCAGATTGGGCCTTGGAATGTGCGGCGCAAGATGGTGTCGAATTTTTTCAACTCGAACGCACACGACTTTACAGCCGAGGCGCGTAACGTCTCACATCCAAAGTCGGCGCGATGCTCAAGGCCATCCGATGAAACACCAGGTTCGGAGAGTTCCGTCTCAGCGAGCTCTTGTCTTTTTCGGTTTACATAATTTAGGATTCAATAGTTGCGTATAGTTTTGGAGAGCGTTGCAAAACGCTGTGGGCGAAATGTCCAGGCAAGACCGTCCAGGATCACTTCCATTAATTTTGGCGCCTGCGATGCTGTTTATTTTGTCAGTTATCGCCGTACTCCAGCTTGTCCAATTGCGCACTATCAACACTCTTCAAAAGCAAACCAGCACGCTTGAAGAAAATATGGTTGTCGTACAGCAGAGCGCCGATGCAGCGCTTGCTGCTGTCATAGGCGCAGATACGATCGCAAAGGCCAGCAATTCGGTTTACATGGTTGTCGTCAATGGTTCGGCGAAGGGCACCGCTTTTGTCATAGATCGCTCGAACGGTCTCGTTGCAACGGCAGCGCATGTCGCCGAAGCCCTCCCCTTCAATGACCCTGATGCGGAAATTTATTTATTGAATCGCTCGGGCGGTCGACGCTTGACCGTTATAGACCGCCAAGCCCACATCGGTTTTGGCGCGTTTCGAAAAATCGTCGAAAACTACCAGCCGATTCGCAAGAACTCCCCTGTCTACTCGCCGCAGGTTACGCCCCTGCGCGATCTCGCCTTCGACGCCGCTCTGCTCAAGGTCAATGCGCTCGACCCGGATACCGGGGAATCCACCCTTGGACCGCCATTGCCGATCGCAACAGAACAAAAGCTTTTATCTTTAAAGCCAGGCGCGCCAATCGCCGTCATCGGTTATCCCTATGATACGCTGGACAACGGCTTTGCTCCAGACGCTGCGATCTCTCGCGTTGAACGCGGCGTAATCGCCGCAATGACGCCGCCGCTGGACAATGCCGCCGCACCGTCAGATCCGGTAATCGCCAATCTTATCATTCACCGCCTTTCAACCGCAGGCGGCAATAGCGGCAGTCCTATTATCGACGCCGCCGGTGAAGTTGTCGGAATTCACACTCACGGTATCGAATCTGCGAGCTCAAACGCAGACGGCGCCGCCCAGCGCGCCGATGTCATTTATGACCTTCTCGACCCCGTTCGCGAACAACAACGCCTCGATGATATCTTTATCCCCGCCTGGCGCACGATGTTAAACTATTGGGAGCGAGCGGAAACCGCCCTGCCATGGTCATTTTATATTGAATACGCCCTGCCGGACAAAAAGCGCCGGCCGCTGGTCGCGGAAATCAGCACCGATCTTCAACAACCCTTCGTCAGTTCCGTTCGTCGTATGAATTTCGAACCGGCTGTCGACGAAAAACGCGTAAACGCAGACGAACTGGCGGCCCTCGACGAAAAGAAAGCGTCAGGTTTCGTCATTCGCGAGAAAGGCGAATACGCTGAAGCGCAGTTCCATGTGGATCGCAGTAAAGAAACGGTGCTCTTCGCCTTTGATTACTCGCTTCGCTCCAAGCTGGGTTTTTGTCCTCTAAAAGCATATTGGCGCAAGCGCGGCGCAACACAACTAACAGTCCAGCGCGCTAGCGCGTCTTTCGAGTTGCACTTGCCCCCCACCCCGGTTGGGGAAAAAGAGGAGTATCAGGTCATTATAAAGCGCACCGCTGGTTGTGATCCGCTGAGCTCGGAGTTTTTTGTCGGCGATATCGCCTGGGACCCTACTGCAGCGATTGAACAGGTGGCGTTCAAGGGGACCCGTCCCGGCGAAGAGCCTTTTGCGCCTTCCCTTCTCAATCTGCCTTTGCGCACACCTCATTCGCGCGAAGTGACTTCCCAGTGCATTTGGGGCCTGCCCCTGGGGCGTTTTGTTTGCGAAAAGCCTGAAACGATCAGGTTAGAAACATTTGAATATGAATGATAGCAGTTGAGCGCTGTGGAAAAATTCCCCCTAAAGAAGAAAAACCCGGCGCTTTGAGTAAAAAATTTTGGGCGGCTGTCCAATTTATTACGATTTTGTAATTGATTCGTTGCAATTATTAATTATCCTTAATCGAACGTATCAGTTCACGGGGAGAAGACATTGGCGCTGCTTACTGCGCTGCAATCCCATTCGCGAAACTGATTTTGGTCCTGCCGGCGGCCCGCCGCCATGTGGGGATAACTTGTAAACAATCGTCCATGCTCTTGGGGGAGAGCACGCCATGGATGACACCGAAAACGGAGCGGGAAGCCGGTTAGGCGACCATAGCGGCGAATTCGCAGACATCCGTCTTGCGTTCGATTCGCTTGCTCAGCCGCAATCGAAATCCAGGCCGGACAGGCCCGCAAAATCCATCGCCCGCTCCCCTGCGAGACGTTCTGCTCGCAGCAAGAGCGAAGTTAGCGACGACGACGCGGCTGACGCCATCATCGGCTCAAGCCCTCAGGCCGTTGCGTTGCGCGATAAAATCAGCCTGTACGCAAAAGACGATTCACCTGTGCTGATCTCCGGCGAAACCGGCGTCGGCAAAGAACTTGTAGCTCGTCAGATCCATGTCCAGAGTTCCAGGAACCATAAGTCGTTTAAAGCAGTAAACGCGGGCGCAATTCCTGAAAGCCTTGCGGCCGGAGAATTATTCGGACATGCGAAGGGTGCGTTTACCGGCGCCGTATCGGACAGGGCGGGCGCCTTCGCCGCGGCCGACGGCGGCACGTTGTTTCTCGATGAAATCAGCGAATTGCCAATCGAGCTTCAATCTTACTTCTTACGCGTACTCGAAGACGGTAAAGTTCAAAAACTTGGTGGAAATTCGACACAAGATGTCGATTTCAGACTCGTCTCTGCAACGAACATCGACCTTCGAGGCCTGACGGCGACCGGCCGGTTCCGACTGGACCTATACTACCGCATCAATGTTCTCTTCATACATGTGCCGCCCTTAAGGGAACGGGGAGAAGACGCGGTAGAGATCGCTGAATCCATAATCGCATCACACCCGAACCCGGCATATCGCCTGAAAAGACTGACGCCCAACGCCGCCGACCTTCTGAAGCGTCATGACTTCCCTGGCAACGTCCGAGAGTTGCGCAACATTATTGTGCGCGCGTTGGTTCATGCGTCTGAAAACAGAATCCTTCCCGAACATTTAGTCTTCGATAATTTCGGCAGAGAGTCGTCAGCAACGCCAGACAGATTCAATGTCACGGAAGCCAAAAAGCTTGTTAACCGTGTTCTGATTTTGAAAGCCTTGAAATCAACCGACGGCAATGTATCGAAAGCTGCTGAGCTGACCGGCCGGTCAAGAAGCTCTGTTCATACTCTGAAGCGGGAAATCAATGGCGAGGATATTCTCGCTGAATACAAATCTGCATGCGACGAAATAAAGGCGCTGCTAGACGCAACTTAAATCCATGGGGAGTTCAATGAAAAGAAACTGGCTGTTTTCCAGTGCTGCGATCGCAGCCGTGAGCACAATATCGTCATCCGCTTTTGCTCAGGTGACGCAAACCCCCGACACCCCAGCAGCAGCGACAGCGCACGCAACAGAAATGACTGTTGAAGAAGAACTTGTATATCTTCGGGATGCGATGGCCGTGCAGGCATTGCGGCTTGACGAGGCAGAGCAAATGCTGAGCAAGCAGGGGAAACTCATAGAGCAACAATCTCGGATAATTGCGGATCTGCAATTTCGCACGCAACAAAATACGGCGCTGGCGGCCCGTAACGCACCCTCGATCACCGGACAAAGTTATCAGGTCGTCAAAAACGACACGCTTTACAAAATTGCAAACAAGGCCGGCGTCAGTGTCAGCGAACTGGCGCGCAGCAACAATCTTAAATCGCCTTATCTGTTGAGAGTTGGACAGCTCTTGACCATACCCGGCAATGCGCCCGTCGCAGCTTCCGCCCAGATGGCGGCGGCCCAACCTGAAACCAAGACTCCTGCGACCGCAACGCCACAGCCGCAAAAAACCGCGACCGCGACTGTCGCTCCGAAATCTCAGCAGGTCGCAGCCAATACGGGCGCTCCCGCCAGGCCAAAACCTGACGAAAACCTGCCGGAAGAAGTCGGCATGCGCCCCGAGAAGGAAGAAGAACCGCCTTATATCGCAGTGATTGCTGATGTCGGGGGCATATTGACGCCTAAAGGGACAATGTTCGCAGAGGCCGGTGTCGATTTCACTGCTTCTTCCGATAACCGCTTCTTCTTTCAGGGTGTAGAGATCATCGACGCTATCCTGATCGGCGCCATTGAAGCGACAGACTCGAATCGGCGCGCCGTGACAGAAAGTTTGGGATTTAAATACGGCCTCACAAATCGCCTTGAGGTCGATGGGCGCCTTTCCTATGTTCATCGTAACGACAAGATCACTGGCATCGCGATCGATGACGCGACAACCACATTCCGTGATCTAAAAGGTAGCGGGATCGGCGATCTCGACATTGGCCTGCACTACCAGCTGAACAACGGTAAGGGATTCCCCTATACAATCGTCAATCTGCGCGCCAAGGCGCCGACTGGAAAAGGGCCGTTTGAAGTCAGCCGTAATTCGGCCAACGGTGTGGAAACGGAACTTGCAGCCGGTTCCGGATACTGGACGGTCGAACCCAGTCTGACGTTCATACTGCCGACCTCGCCCGCTGTCGTGTTCGCTAATCTTGGGTACCAGGTGAATATGCCAACCGAGCCTAACGCACTTGTCGGTCCGGGAACGACTATTTTGAAGTTCGATTCCGGCGACGCAATTCGCACCAGCATCGGCGTCGGCATTTCACTTAATGAGCGTCTCTCCGTCAATTTCGGGTATGATCAGAGCCACTTCCTGAAGACGGTCACGACCGTCCAACAGGAAAACGATATGGGCGATATATTTGTCAATCAGTTGAGCCAGAACTCAACTACTATCGGTTCCTTCCTGTTTGGCGGGTCATACGCCGTGAACAAAAACCTTCGCCTCAATCTCAACACTGCGTTCGGCGCGACGGATGAGTCGCCGGACATGCGCGTCTCACTGAAGGCGCAATACAAGCTGTTCGACTGACGAAGGGCTAAACGCTTACGGATTATTAAAGGACGAAAACGTAACGCCTCGGCGGACGCAATCCTCAAGCAGCGGGGCGATGCGCCAGGCGTAGGCGTCGCCTTTTGCATATTCCTTAATAACGGCAACGACCTTGTCGAGCCCGACCGCGTCGGCATGGAACATCGGCCCGCCGCGATAGGCGGGAAAGCCATAGCCGTTGAGGAACACCACATCGATGTCCAGCGGGCGCTGGGCAATCCCCTCTTCGAGGATCTTCGCGCCTTCGTTGATCATGGCGAACAGAATGCGGTTTCTGATTTCCTCGTCCGCGATGTCCCGCCGCGCAGCACCCTTCGCCGCAATGGCTTCAGCGATCACCTCATCGACGACAGGATCCGGATGAGGCGTACGATCGCCTTTTTCATACCGATACCAGCCGGCGCCGGTTTTCTGGCCAAGTCGACCGAGATCGTAGAGCCGGTCGACAATATCGACATAGCGCTCAGCCGGGTCTCGCGTCGCGTCTTCTCTTCGCCGATTGCGCCATCCAATGTCGATCCCGGCAAGATCTGACACTTCAAACGGCCCCATGGCGAAGCCGAACTCCCGCATAACCCGGTCCACATCCTGCGGACGGGCGCCGTCTTCCACGAGATATTCCGCCTGCTGGCGATATTTCTTGAAAATACGATTGCCGATAAATCCGTCGCAAACGCCTGCAAGCACGCTGATCTTGCCAAGCCTTTTGCCTACCGAAAGCGCCGTCGCCAGAACATCGGGCGCCGCCTTGTCGGTTTTTATAACTTCGAGAAGGCGCATGATATTGGCCGGGCTGAAAAAATGCATACCGATAACCGATTCCGACCGGCCGGAAGCTTCCCCGATATCGTTTATGTCGAGGTAGGAAGTATTTGAGGCCAGAACCGCACCCGGCTTTGATATCTCTGCAAGCGTTTTGAAGACGTTCTTTTTAACATCCATGTCTTCAATAATCGCTTCGATATACAAATCCGCTTCCGCCAACCCTTCAATGGCGTTGACTGGCGTGACGCGGGAGATCGCAGCCTCGGCGGCTTCATTTGTCATTCGGCCCTTTTCGGCCGCGCCGGTAATGGTTTTTCCGATCCGGTTCACGCCGGCGGCAAGCGCATCGGCGTTCGCATCAAAGATACTGACATTATATCCCGCCTGCGCAGCGGCGATTGCTATCCCCGCCCCCATGGTGCCCGCGCCCAACATAGCGATAACGTCGACATGCCGTGGCGCGACGTCTTTTAAGGCCGGGATTTTGCCGACCGCGCGTTCCGCAAAAAACGCATGGATCAACCCCTTGCGCTGATCGCTTTCCAGACAGTCAAGAAAGATCTGACGTTCGCGTTTCATGCCCTCCCCAAACGGAAGATCTGCGGCGGCGCGAACCGCTTCAAGCGCTTTTAAAGGCGACAACTGCCCACGGACGCGTCTTTTCAATTTTTGGGTAAACGCCTCAAGCACCTCTGCATCAACAGTTGGCGCATCCGTTTCAGACAATGGCGGACGCGGCTGTGCGTCAACAAGACCGCGCGCAAATACGAGCGCCGTTTCCAGAATATCGCCCTCAAAAAGCTCGTCGATGAGGCCAAGCTTATGCGCTTTCCCCGCATTAATCGGCACGCCGGATGTAACAATCTCGGCTGCTTCCAGAACGCCGATTACTCTCGGCAGACGTTGCGTACCACCGGCGCCGGGAATAAGGCCGAGCTTGACCTCCGGAAGCGCCAGCGATGCATTTGGCGGCGCGAGCCGGTAGCGGCAGGCGAGCGCGGTTTCGAGCCCCCCGCCCATCGCGGTCCCGTTGATCGCAGCAACTGTAGGAACACGGCACTGCTCGAGCCTCGCAAGCAAATCCGGCAGCGATGGGTCTTTCGGCGGTTGCCCAAATTCGCGAATATCGGCGCCGGCGCTGAAAAAACCACCGATGCCCGTCAGCACCATCGCCTTGATGGATGCGTCGGCGTCTATCCGGTCCAGCGCGGCCTCGACACCGGCGCGCACTTCCGCCCCCAGCGCATTTACCGGCGGATTATCAATTGTCGCCAGCAAGATTCCGTCGTCTCTGACCTCAGTCCTGACCGCCATCGGCGGACTCCTTCCCGTTCAACGTTAATACTGCATTTTCTCAAGCGCCAAGCAGACTTGTTCAACCTTCCACCAGCGCAAGGACGCGCAAGGGACTGCCCGAACCATCCTTGATCTTCAAGGGCGGCGCGAGGATCACAGCGCCCCGCGGCGGTAGCTGATCGAGATTCCTCAAACACTGAAGCCCGTATTTCCCGGTGCCGTGCAGCAGCGCATGCGCCGGATATTGCGGCTCGAAAGCATGCGCCTGCCCCGCGTCCGTGCCGATCGTCTCAACGCCGAAACCGACAGCATCGCGCTCAATCATATATTCAACGGCGCCGGCGTCGGGTCCGGGGTGATGAGCGCCGTCCTCGCGCATATTGAGATAGTCTGCGCCGGAACGCTTTGACCAGTCGGTGCGAAAGAGAACCCAGTCCCCGGCGGCGATATCTCCGTGCTGTTCTTCCCATGCCCGGATATGGTCCGCTGTCAGAACAAAGTCTTCATTCGCCGCAACTTCCTTTGAAAAATCCATGACGCAGGCAGAACCGAGGAAATGACTTGGATCAAGCAAATCGACAGAGCCGTTTGCGACCCCTTTCCCCGTCACCCAATGCACAGGCGCGTCGAAATGCGTACCTGTATGCTCATTGCAGGAGAAATTGCGCCAGTACCAGGCCGGGCCGCGATCGTCATAATGAGAAACTTCTTCGATCTGAAAAGGCTGGCATTGACCGAACTCAGGCGGCAATTGCAGCACCGGGAAGTCCGGAGAAAGCGTATGAGTAAGGTCGATGGTCTTGATCGCGCGCGACGCAACCGCTTCGCTCAATTGCTGAAGTATGCTCATACTTCCTCCCTTTTATTGTTCAGGCCTTCGCACGCTTTACCGACACATCAACTGCATCATAGGGCGAACGCGTAAGATTCGTTCGTATATCCTTGAGCATCGCCGTCATAAGGGCAATGTTTTCTTCCGGAATGTTTTCAAAGGCGCGCTCGAACACTTTCTGCCCAATAGAGCGGACCATGTTCAATACTTTCGCCGCCTTGGGCGTCATCGTCACCTGAACCACCCGCCGGTCGTCTTTCAAGGCGCGACGCACGACAAGTCCTTCGTTCTCCATCCGGATAAGCACGCGCGTCAGCGTCGGGGTTTTCGTCACCGATCGGCGCGCAAGATCGCCGACCGTGCTGGGGCTCCTGTCATGAAGGAGCATCAGAATTCGCCACTTCATTGTGTCAAGGCCGTAGGCTTTGAGGGCGGCCGCCATTTCTTCCGTATAGGTCGCCGTTGTGCGGACAAGGTTATAAAGAATGTAATCGTCAAGAACGAAGCCAGGTTCGTCGGGGCCTGTCTTGCGTACCTTTCCGGACCTGCTCATAATACTCCCCTACGCCGCCATCGCCGAGGTGAGCGCATCGAGGCGCGCCGCCAAGGCGCCGCCATCCTCATCCTGCAGCGCGGCTTCGCAAAGCCCCTTCAGCGCCGCCGCCGGATCCGGCTCGCGGCGCACGGCGTCCAGCGCCGAAACGATGCGGTTGTAACTCGCAAGCCCGCGCTCATGGGTTTCACCATAGCCCTTGAGCAAGCGTTGCAGAGCGGCGATTTCGCACGCCAGCGCATAGTTCTCGCCGACAGCCGAAACAATCATGGAGAGCCAGTCGTCGATACGGCGCGCTTCAAGCCGGTAGCGAAAACTCCAGCGACGCATAAACCGCAAAGACGCAAGACCGTTAAGCAAAAAAAACCCGCGCAGTTTGGTCGTCGACACGCGCCGGCCTTTGCCAAGAAACATTTGCAGCGCGCCGCGCAGGAAAGATGATTTCAAGACGGCCTCCGCCAGCCCGGCAGGTAATAAATCGCAAAACTCCTCCGCCCGGGGATGCATATATTCCGAGACATGGACGATCTGTCCCTCGGCGGCCTTGACGTCTTCTCTGAAACGCACAAACCGCGATCCCCTCGTTTTCAGATCAGCGACGCGGATGACGTCATCATAGGCCATCCAGAGCGCGAGATATTTCGCGGTCGCCTTTAACAGCGCCCAGTCGCGCCGTTCGCCGCCGAACCGTTCATCGAGCGTGCGCACGTCCTGAAGCCGCTCAAGGTAAAGCGCCCCATAAGCAACCCCCTGATAATCGACGACCTTTTTCAGCCCTTCGCGCATGATGTAATGCGCCGGCGCCGGAAAGCGCGCGAGACGCTGCAACAAGGGCTGCACGGCTGGCGCGGCGTCGCTGGCGCGGCGCGGATCGGCGGTTCCGGCAGCGGCCGTCGACGCCTGCCCTTGCGCCGCACGGCAGCCCAGATTGAAGGCGTCGAGATTCTCGTCTACCGAACGGCCGGCCTCGCGGATCGTTTCTTCAAAGACAGCGCGCCCGATCGGAAGCGCGCCGGAACCGGCGAGCGCGCCGAACAGCGCCGCGCTGATGACGGCGCCGGCTTCTTTCGCCGCCGCGTCCATGTCGGCCAGAACAAACCTGCCGGCGGTTTTTCGCGCCAGTTTTTCGATATCACCGGCATTCTCACGACCGTCGCCCATGGCGATTTTTTCGCCGATCGCGTAAACGCGATGGGACGATGCAATGAGCGTCGTCTTATTCGAAACGAACCCACGCGCCAGCGCCCGCCCCGCCTCCATCATCTCAGATGCAATGACGATATCGACGTCGCCCGGCACAGGCATCAAAGCGAGCACCGGCGGTTTGCCTTTCGCCTGCGCTGCGGCCTCCGGGAAGAGTTCGATATAATAAACCGTCGCCCCCGTGCGCTGGGCGACGCCGGGCACCGATGTCGCCTGCGCGATATAACCCGCTTTCTCGCCAAGCCGGACGATCCAGTTCGCCAGCACGCCGCCGCCCTGCCCGCCGAGCGCATTGATTGCAATCTTGATGGCTCGCGGCTCGCTCACGCCGACTCTCCAAACGTGTATTTCAGGCGCCGCTTCTCCGCGCGCCGCTGGAAAAAGCCGATGACCGCGTTTCGCACGCCAGCCCTAAAACGATCCCAGAAAGAAGGATTGTAGATTAACTCGGCGCGATAGAAGGAAGGACACAAGATCGCCGCATGGGCGTTTTCGCCGCAAACCCCGCAGCCGACGCAGTCATTGTCCACATAGGCGACCGGATCGTCGCGCAGAGGGTCGGGGTTATCGCGAATGGTGAGTGACGGACACCCGGAAAGCCTGATGCAGCTGTGATCGCCGGTGCAGGTGTCGGGATCGACGCCGAAACGCGTGCGCGCCACCCGTTCGCCATTCCTGATCGCCTGCGCGCGCAACGGCCGTTCCCGGCGCTGCCGGTTCAGCATGCATTCGGCCTGGGCGATGATAATCTTCGGGCCCTTCGCCGCCGTCGTCATCGCTTCTTTCAAAACGCGCTTCATCTCGGCGATGTGGTATGTATGAACCTCTCGCACCCAGTCCACGCCGACGCCGCGCACCGCTTTTGCAATCGGGTTGTTCGTGCTTTTCGTCTTGTTGAGGGCGCGCGATGAAAGGATGTCCTGCCCCCCGGTCGCCGCCGAATACCCGTTGTCGATAATCACAAGCACATTGTCGGTCTTGTTGAAGACAGCGTTGCCAACGCCGCTCGCAAGCCCGTTATGCCAGAAACCGCCGTCTCCCATGATGCTGATCGTGCGTTGACTGGATTCTGAATTGAACGCCGAAGCGCCCGACCAACCGAGACCGTAACCCATGGTCGTATTGCCGATGTCGAATGGCGGGAGAATTGAAAACAGATGGCAGCCGATGTCGCAACTCACATGAAAGGCGCCGATCTCTTTCTGCACGAGTTTCATCGCCGAAAATACGGGACGCTCCGGGCAACCCGTGCAAAACCCCGCCGGACGCTGCGGCACTTGCGCTGCAAGCGCGCGCTGTTCTTCGATGTCGGGTTCGGATCGTTCCGGCGGCTGCGCAATGCTTAAAACGCGCGGCGCGTGTTCTTCAAAAAACCGCGTCAGCCCTTTCAGCAGGACTTCGCCCGTATATTCTCCGGCGCGCGGCAACATCGCTTTACCGGCGATTTTTGTTTGAATATCCGCATTGCGAAGGATCGAATTCACCGCCTGTTCAAGATATTCAGGCTGGCCCTCCTCGATCATCAGGACGGCTTTCTTGTCGAGGCAAAAGCCTTTCACTTCATCTTCGATCAGCGGATAGGTGACATTGAGGCAATAAATCGGGATCGCCGTTTCTCCGAACGCATCGGCGAGCCCGGCCAGCTCAAGGGCGCGCATCAGGGTGTTGTAAAGGCCGCCCTGAACAATGATCCCGACCTTGCCCTTGTGTCCGCCGAGAAACTCATTGAGCTTCGCCCGTTTGATGAACTCGACCGCCGCCGGCCAGCGATTTTCAACCTTCTCGATTTCATGAACGTAATTCGACGGCGGCAACACGACACGGCTGTAATCCCGGGTCGGATTTTCCATTGCATCGCGCAGCGTGAAAGAAGGCGCGACATTGTCCTTGGCGACAAACGATCCATAGACATGGCACGCTCGAATACGCAATTCGAGCATCACCGGCGTATTCGAGGCTTCTGAAAGTTCAAACCCGCGCTCGACCATATCGACGATTGACGTCAAGTTCGGGCGCGGATCGAGCAGCCACATCTGCGACTTCATGGCGAAGGCGTGGCTGCGCTCCTGCATGATTGAGGAGCCTTCCCCATAATCTTCGCCGACAATGACAAGCGCGCCGCCCTTAACGCCGCTCGATGCGACATTGGCGAGCGCATCGGAAGCGACATTGGTGCCGACGGTCGATTTCCAGGTGACGGCGCCGCGCAACGGGTAATTCACAGAAGCGGCGAGCATCGCAGCGGCGGCCGCCTCGCTGGCGCTCGCCTCAAAATGCACATTGAGACCGCCGAGGATTTCCTGCGCGTCGGAAAGCACATCCATCAAATGGGAAATCGGCGCGCCCTGATAGCCGCCCACATAGGAAACGCCGGATTGCAGCAAGGCTTTGGTGACGGCGAGAATTCCTTCGCCGCGAAAGACCTCGCCATCGCCGATGCGAAGATCCTCGACTTCTTTTGCAAAGGAACGTTCAGCCATGGGGCTCCCGCTTCGCCGGCGCGCCAAAGCGCCCGGGGAGAGTAGTCTCAATTAGTTGATTTTTCAATTGATGTTACAATGTTCGTTTTTGCGCCTGTAAAACAGCGTATTCATCCAAGGCCTTTACGCGCAAAATCATCGATAGCGGTCAGGATGTCGCGCAAATGAATGCGCAGCCTCCCGGCCTTTTCAGGCGAATATGTCCATGGCGGCGCTTCTTCCATATAGGCGGACTGGGCGAGCTCCATCTGGATGGCGTGTACGTTTTCCGCTGGCCGGCCGTAATGGCGCGTCGTCCAGCCGCCCTTGAAACGGCCATTGACGACGCTCGAATAGCCGTCCGCATCCGCACAGGTTTTCCTGACGATATCTTCAATCTCGGGGGCGCAGGTGCGTCCCTCATTGGTGCCGACATTGAAATCGGGCAGCACGCCTTCGAAGAGATAGGAAATCCTGGAACGGATCGAATGACAATCATAGAGAACCGCGCCCCCGTGAAGGCTTTTGACCCGCGCGATCTCCTGTTCCAGCGCCGCATGATAAGGCGCGTGAAAGGCGCGCCGGCGGCGTTCGACTTCCTCATCATCAGGTTCGCGTCTTGGCCGATAGATCGAAGCGCCATCAAAATCCGTCGTCGGACAAAGCCCCGTCGTATTCTGGCCCGGATAAAGGCTTTGGCCTGAAGGGTCGCGATTGGCGTCGATCACATAGCGGCTGAATCTCGCGCGGACATATGTCGCGTCAGGCAGCAAGCCCTCATAAAGCCGGTCCACATGCCAGTCCGTATCGGCGAGCGCGCGGCCGGTTTCGTTAAGGGCGGTTACTACTTCGTCCGGCAGGAAAAGGCCGGCATGAGGCGCGGCCAGAATGACCGGCCCGGTTCCGCGAATGACGTCTACTGGTTTCATGAGCGACTACGATTGAATGAACGGACACAATAGGCGATATGTTTCCCGATCTGAAGCCGCAAGAAAGAACCGCTCCATTGACCCGCATCTGGGCTGAGCAGGCATTGACCGCCTCGGGTTGGGCGGACGCCGTCGCCATTGACATCGGCGAAGACGGGAAGATCGCCTCCCTTGCCGAAGGCGCGGCGCCCGACGGCCTCCGCGTCGGCGTGCTGCTGCCGGCCCCGGCGAACATTCACAGCCACGCGTTTCAACGCGCCATGGCGGGGATGACCGAAGCCCGCGGACCGGACCCTAAAGACAGCTTCTGGACATGGCGCAAGCTGATGTACGGCTTCCTCGCCCATCTCGGCCCCGACGACGTTGAAGCGATCGCCGCGCTTGTCCTGATGGAAATGCTCGAAGCCGGTTACGCTTGCGTTGCAGAATTCCACTACCTCCACCACCAGCCGGGCGGCGCGCCTTACGATAATGTCGCCGAACTATCGACGCGCATCGCCGCCGCCGCCAATGAAACCGGGATCGGCCTGACGCTGCTGCCGGTGTTATACGAGCAAGGCGGATGCGACGGCAGGCCACTCGAAGGCGGACAGCTGCGCTTTGGAAACACGCCGGACCGTTTTGCTAAGCTGAGAGAAGCAGCAAGCGCGGCGCTCGCCGGTCTTCCGCGCGACGCCGTTATTGGCGCCGCGGCTCATTCTCTACGTGCTGTTTCGCCTGAAAGCCTGACGCGCTGCGCAGAACTGGCGAAGGACAGCCCCTTCCATATTCACATCGCGGAACAGACGGCCGAGGTCGACGAAGTCGCCGCCGCCCGTGGCAAGCGCCCCGTTGAATGGCTTCTTGAAAACCATGATGTGAACGAACGCTGGTGCATGATCCACGCAACGCAGATGAAGCCGCATGAAACCGAAGCGCTGGCGAAATCCGGCGCCGTTGCAGGCCTCTGCCCGATCACCGAAGCCAATCTCGGCGACGGGATTTTCGACGGCGCGCGTTACCTTGAACATGGCGGGCGCTTCGGGATCGGTTCGGATTCGAACATCCGGATCGCCCTCGCCGAAGAATTGCGGCTCCTGGAATATTCCCAGCGCCTGCGCGACGTGGCGCGCGCCGTGCTGGCGACGAGGACAGCCTCAACAGGACGCGTCCTCTTCGAAGGCGCGGCGCGCGGCAGCGCACAAGCCGCCGGCCGAAACAGCGGCGCGCTGGAAACGGGCCGCCTAGCCGATCTTGTGGCGCTCGATTCCACCGCCATCGATCTCGCCGGCAAGAAAGGCGACTCGCTTCTCGACTCTTACATCTTTGCCGTCGGCGACCGTCTCGTCACCGACGTCTGGTCCGCCGGGCGGCATATGGTGCAAGGCGGCAGGCACATAAAACGCGACGCCATTCTTGCGCACTACCACAAACAGGTCGCAAAGCTGAAATCCAAATTCTGATTAAAGACAATCAGCCGAGCGAGGCCAGCAGCTCATCGAGCCATCCGGTCCATTCGGCAAGCAGGGCTTCGTTCTTTTCCCGTCGCAGGCCGAAACGCTTCAAGAGATCGAACCGTTGCGAATCCGCACCGCCGAAACTCGCCGCCACGCGCGGGCGCCAGTATTCGGCGAGCGCTCTTATGTCCCCGGCGGCGCCTTCCTGCTCGACCAGCCGATCGAGCCCCTCGCGACCGAGATCGGCGTGACGCTCTTCTCTCGGCAATATCTCGAGAAAGGCGTCTGCAAGCGGTTGGTAAGAACAATAGGAAAGCTCCGTCAGCTGAATGACTGTCGCCTTTCCCATCAACGTATTCATCACCACCGCATCGGCCCAGCTCTTCAGCGGGTAGTGAAATACATTGAGCCGCATATCGCCCGCGACACGCCGTTCGGCGCCGAGATCTTCATTGCGTTCGATGCGGGCGCACCAGGGATGGGCGGCGAAATAGCGCCCCTGATCGGCGCCGAATTCGCCCATGATTTTCAGAACCCGCTCGCCGTGCCCGAGCTTTTCCAGAACGATCCGCGCCGCAACGATGCGCTCGACGACGCCCGGCCCCTCATTGATGAGATCCGCAAACCCGGCGGCGCCGGCGAGTTCTGAATCGACGAAGCTCGCCATGATGCGCATCAGTTCCGCGCGGTAACGCGCCGGCGCATTATCGGGCGACGCGATCCGCCCGCCGCGTTCGAGATAATCTAGAAGGGAAATGTCATCGCTCATGCCGAGCCGTCCCTATTGGTCGTAATCGATGACGATCTTATCGCTCACAGGATAGGATTGACAGGTCAGAACATAGCCCCGTTCGACTTCATAATCCTCAAGGGCGTAATTGGTTTCCATCTCAACATCGCCTTCGAGGATTTTTGCGCGGCAAGTGGAACAAACGCCCGCCGTGCAGGCGAATGGGGCATCCAGATCGGCGCCGCGCGCGGCTTCCAGTACGGACTGCCCCGATTTGGGCATGTCGATTTCCCGCCGCACGCCGTCGAGAATAATCGTTGCGCGGCAGGTTTCGCCGCCGGCCGCTGCGCCCGCCGCCGCCTTGCGCTTCGCCTTGCCCGGCTGCGCGGTCGCGAAAAGCTCGAACTTGATCGCGCGTTCAGGCAGGCCGCGCGCCTTCAGGGCGTCAGCCACCGCCAGCATCATCGGCTCCGGTCCGCAAATAAAAGCGAGATCGGCGCTTTTGACGTCTACCCAGCGATCGAACAGTGCGTCGCACTTTTCCCGGTCGAGCCTTCCGGCAAACAGATCGATATCGGATTCGGTTTCGAGCACATGAAGCACGTTGAAGCGGCCCATATGCAGGTTTTTCAGATCCTCCAGCTCTTCGCGGAACATGATCGCGCTGGCCGAGCGGTTGCCGTAGACAAGCGTGAATGTCGACTGCGGCTCTTCGGCGAGCACGGTCTTGACGATGCTCACAAGAGGCGTAATGCCCGACCCGCCGGCGAAGCCGAGATAATGGCGCGCCGTCTCGGGCTCCAGGGGAACATGAAAATTCCCCATGGGCGTCATGGCTTCAAGCGTATCGCCGATCTTCAGTTCATCATTGGCGAAGGATGAAAACCAGCCGCCGTCGACCTTCTTGATGCCGACGCGAAGCGCGCCGTCATTCACGCCGGCGCAGATCGAATAGGAACGGCGCAACTCTTCGCCGTCGAATTTACGCCGGAAAGTCAGATACTGGCCCTGAATGAACCTGAACGCTTCGCGGTTTTCGGCGGGCGGCTCCAGCGTCACCGCAACCGAGTCGCGCGTGTCGCGGCGGATATCGACAACCTTCAAAGGATAGAACTGCGCCATGCGTGTATCCGGTCTTTAAAAGCTTTTGAAATGATCGAACGGTTCGAGACAGTCGCGGCAACGCCAACTCGCCTTGCAAGGCGTCGATCCGAAACGGCTGATCTCTTCCGTATTTTCCGAACCGCAACGGGGGCACGCCACTGTCGCATTCGCCTGCTTCATGGCGCCGGCGCAGCTTGTCCCCTGCACGGGCGGAGCGATTCCGTACTCTTTCAATTTCGACCGGCCCTCGTCGCTGATCCAGTCCGTCGTCCATGCCGGGGAGAGGCGCGTTTCAAGACGCACGGGATCAAGCCCCTTCTTGCGCAGCGCCGTCTCGATTTCCATCGCGATCACCGCGGTCGCCGGGCATCCCGAATAGGTCGGCGTCACCGTCACAACAGCGCCACCCTTGTCGACCGCAACGTCCCGCACGATCCCGAGATCGACGACGGAGACGACCGGTATTTCCGGATCGGGCACATCTTCCAGCCAGCGCCAGATGTCTTTTTCAGAAGGCAATGTCCCGGCAGCCGTCATAGGCTCACCACTGCGCCCCGGGATGCGACCGCTGCAGCCACTGCATCTCGCTCAGCAGGTAGCCGAGATGTTCCGAATGCAGCCCCTCCTTGCCGCCCTTGCGAACCGGCGCATCTGCCGGCGCAGACAGGGTCGCGTCCCGCAAGACGGCGGCGGTCGTTTCGTTATAGCGCTCGGCGATCGCCGACAAATCGGGCCCAAGCCCGCGCGAGGCAGCCGCCTTATCGACATCGTCCGGCGCAACAAACTCGCCCGTGAACGGCCACAACGCGTTCAGCGCCGCCTGCATGCGCTCATGACTTTCAACCGAACCGTCTCCAAGGCGGATGACCAGATCGGACGAACGTTCGAGATGATAGGCCGCTTCCTTGGCGGATTTCTCGGCGATCTCGGCGACACGCGGCTCGGCGGACTGCTTGAGCGCCGTCAACATCGGCAGGTGCCAGGCGTCGAAAAGATACTGACGCATCAGCGTATGGGCGTAATCGACATTCGGCTGTTCGACGAGCAGGCAATTGCGGAAGGCGCGGTCAGCGCGCAGAAACGCGAGATCGTCCGCGCTTCGTCCTTTCCCTTCGATTTCACCGGCGAGACCCAGCCACAACTTGGTCTGCCCGATGAGGTCGAGCCCGACATTGGCCATGGCGATGTCTTCTTCCAGGACCGGCGCATGGCCGCACCATGCCGACACGCGCTGGCCGAGAATGAGCGCGTTATCGCCCATGCGCAGCGCCAGCTCGAATAGCGTTTCGTCGAAGCCGTCGTCAGCCGTCATTACATCTGTCCCACTTCGTCAGGAATGTCGAAGAAAGTCGGATGACGGTAGACTTTTGAATTCGACGGTTCGAACAACGGCTCCTTGTCGCCGGGAGAAGACGCCGTAATGTCGTCCGCCTTCACGACCCAGATCGACACGCCCTCATTGCGGCGCGTATAGACGTCGCGAGCGTTGTTGATCGCCATTTCCGCATCCGGCGCGTGCAGCGAGCCCACATGGCGATGGCTGAGCCCATGCTGCCCGCGAATAAAGACTTCCCATAAAGGCCATTCCCTGGACATGGCGCGTTCTCCCTATTCAGCCGCGATCTTGCGCGCGGCGCGCTTTTCGGCGTGCGCCATCAGCCCGTCGCGGAACCAGGCGCCGTCGTCCCAGGCCTTGCGGCGCGCTTCCATGCGCTCCTTGTTGCAAGGGCCGTTACCCTTCAGCACCTCGAAAAATTCGTTCCAGTCGATCTCGCCGAAATCATAGCCGCCCTTTTCCTCGTTCCATTTGAGATCGGGATCGGGAACGGTAAGACCGAGATAGGTTGCCTGCGGAACGGTTTGATCGACGAATTTCTGGCGCAGCTCGTCGTTGGAATTCTGCTTGATGCCCCAGGCCATCGATTGCGCCGAATGGATACTGTCCGCATCCGGCGGGCCAAACATCATCAAAGACGGCTGCCACCAGCGATTGAGCGCATCCTGCGCCATTGCTTTCTGCTCCGGCGTCCCCTTCACGAGCTTCATCATGATGTCGTAGCCCTGACGCTGGTGAAAACTTTCTTCCTTGCAGATGCGGATCATCGCGCGCGAATAGGGCCCGTATGAACAGCGCTGCAACGGCACCTGGTTCATGATCGCCGCACCATCGACCAGCCAGCCGATGGCGCCGATATCGGCCCAGGTGAGCGTCGGGTAATTGAAGATCGAGGAGTACTTCGCCTTGCCGGCGAGCAATTGCTCCGTCATCTGATCGCGCGACACTCCAAGCGTTTCCGCCGCACAATAAAGATAAAGCCCGTGGCCGGCCTCGTCCTGCACCTTGGCGAGCAGGATCGCCTTGCGGTCGAGGGTCGGCGCCCTTGTGATCCAGTTGCCTTCCGGAAGCTGGCCGACGATCTCCGAATGGGCGTGCTGCGAAATCTGACGGACTAAGGTCTTGCGATAGCCTTCCGGCATCCAGTCCTTCGGCTCGATCTTGATATCGGCGTCGATCCGGGTCTGAAACACGCGCTCCTCCGGCGTCATTTCTTCCAGGGATTTCACGGCCTTGCCGGTGGATTTGACTTCCTGGGCGTACATTTCAGGGCTCCTTCAGGGCCGCATTATAGTTCGCCAATATAAGATAAACCGACCGGACGGTCAATGAATTCCAGCCCGTCTCGCCGGGCGCAAAATGCGGCGGCGCGCGCCTCCAACCGCGGCGGCATATTCGCCCTCACGTAACGCTCAAACATATTCCAGCCAAACTGAACTTGGCGAACGAATAGGGGATTTCGAATCGAGACATAAACCAACGCCCGACCGGCTGCATCGCCATCGCTTGTCATCGCCTGGCGCGCAACCGATACTTCTCGACAAGACAACGTCAGGGATCCGATGCTGGGCGGGATCGAAGCCGGAGGAACGAAATTCGTCTGCGCTGTCGGCGAGGCGCCGGACCGCATCGAGGACAAGCTGGTCATCCCGACCGAAACCCCTGAGAAGACGTTTTCCGCCGTTCGGGATTTTTTCCGAGCGCACCTTCCTCTCGAAGCGCTTGGCGTCGCCAGCTTCGGCCCGATCGACCTTTCACCAGCATCGAGCGCCTATGGCGCGTTGTTAAACACGCCGAAACTCGCATGGCGCAACGCCAGCTATATAAAAGCCCTGTCCACGCTTGATTGTCCGATCGCGGTCGACACCGACGTCAACGGCGCCGCGCTCGGTGAGCAGACATACGGCGCCGGGCAAGGCTGCGATACGCTCGCTTATGTGACGGTCGGCACGGGCATTGGCGCTGGCGTTGTCCATCAGGGAAAATCGCTGATCGGCGCCGGCCATTACGAACTCGGCCATATTCGCCCGCCGCGCGATCCTGAACGCGACCCGTACGAAGGGTGCTGTCCTTCTCATGGAGACTGTCTGGAAGGCCTCGCCTCAGGACCGGCGATCATGGAGCGATGGGGCGCGGCGCTCAATGAACTGTCGGGCCTGGCGCCCGCCATTGATCTGATTGCGGATTATCTCGGCCATCTGGCGCTGACGCTGGCGCTGGCGCATCGGCCGGACCGCATTCTCTTCGGCGGCGGGGTCATGAAAACGCCGGGCCTCATTGAAAGCGTAAGGGTGAAAACCTTCGGCCTTGTCGGCGGCTATGTCGACCTGCCGGCGCCTGACCGGTTTATCCAGCCGCCCGGTCTCGGCGACGATGCAGGCGTCGTCGGCGCCGTCAGGCTCGCTGAAAACATGCGGACGCAAGCGGGTTAAGCCGCCAGAACACAGCCCAAGCGCGGCACACTCACACGCGTTCCACGATGCAGGCGATCCCCTGTCCGACACCGATGCACATGGCGCAAAGGGCGTAACGCGCCTCTCGGCGATGCAGTTCCTCAACCGCTGTCTGGACAAGCCGCGCGCCGGACATGCCGAGCGGGTGGCCGAGCGCGATGGCGCCGCCATTCGGGTTCACATACTCGGCGTCGTCAGGAAGTCCGAGCTCGCGTAGTGTCGCAAGAGACTGCGACGCAAAAGCTTCGTTGATTTCGATGACATCCATGGCGCTGACGGAAAGCCCGGCTTTCGCCAGCACGGCTTTCGACGCCGGCGCAGGCCCGATCCCCATGATACGCGGGGAAACGCCGACGACGGCGCCGGCGACAAAGCGGGCGCGCGGCGCGAACCCGTGTTTTTTGGCCGCCGTTTCCGACGCGACGATCATCGCCGCCGCGCCGTCATTGACGCCGGATGCGTTTCCGGCGGTGATAACGCCGTCTTTTTTCACGAAAGGCTTCAAAGCGGAAAGTTTTTCAATCGATGTCTCGCGGGGATGTTCGTCGCTATCGACGACAATCGGATCGCCTTTCCGCTGTGGGATCGTCACGGGAACGATTTCCGCGGCGAACCGCCCGTTCTTCTGCGCTACAGCGGCGCGCTGCTGGGAACGAAAAGCGAATGCATCCTGATCTTCCCGGGATACGCTGAAATCTTCCGCCACATTTTCCGCAGTCTCCGGCATGGAATCGATGCCGTATTGCGCTTTTAAAACCGGATTGACGAAACGCCAGCCGATAGTCGTATCGAAAATTTCGGCGTTGCGGGAAAAAGCCGTTTCCGCCTTGCCCATGACGAAGGGCGCGCGCGACATGGATTCAACGCCGCCGGCGATCATGAAGTCCGCCTCGCCGGCCTTGATCGCCCGCGCCGCAACGGTCGCCGCGTCCATGCCCGAGCCGCAAAGCCGGTTGATCGTCGCACCAGGCGCAGCCTCGCCGAGACCGGAAAGCAGCGCGGCCATGCGCGCCACGTTGCGGTTGTCCTCCCCCGCCTGATTGGCGCAGCCGAGGATCACATCCTCAACCGCGCTCCAGTCGGCGTTCGAATTGCGTTCCATCAACGCTCTGATCGGCAACGCCGCGAGGTCGTCCGCGCGGACTGAAGATAAGGCGCCGCCATAGCGGCCGATCGGGGTTCTCACCGCGTCGCAGATAAAAGCGTCCGTCATTTCATCTCCTTGTTATTCGATCACCGCACCACCGACCGATCGCGACACGCCTTGAAAAATTGCAACAGCGCGGCCGTCCTCGCCGGAAACGCGCACGGAATAAACCCCGCTGCGTCCGGCGGCGGCGTCTTCACGCGCTTCCGCGGTGAGCTTCTCTCCGCTCATCACGGGCGACAGGAACGTAATCGCAGCGTGTTGCGCCACCGTTTTTACATTGCGCGAATTGCACGCCCAGGCGAAGGCTGTATCGGCAAGCGAAAAAATCATCCCGCCATGGGCCGCGCCATGACCATTCAACATATCGTCGCGCACGATCATGGAGCAGCGTGCCCAGCCTTCGCCAGCGCCTTCGAAAAATAGCCCCCAGGCTTTCGCCGTTCCTTCAGCCGCATGCAACGCCCGGGCGACTTCGCCGCCGAGTTTATCCTCATCCCTTTCGGCCATTTGCGTTTCCCGATATTCGCCCGATAAATTGACCGACTGACCGTTCAATTATATGAATGGACGGCGGAATGCAATTGAGAACGCCGCTTCGGTGACGCGCGGAAGGGGAAGAAGCCCTGATGGATTTCCAGACCATTCAATATGAAAAGAGCGGCGGCGCAGCGCGGCTGACGCTCAATCGGCCCGACAGGCTCAACAGCTTTACCGTCCAGATGCATGAGGAAGTGAAAGCCGCGCTCGACGACCTTGAACAGGATGCTTCGATCCGCACGCTCCTCCTCACCGGCGCCGGACGCGGTTTCTGCGCCGGCCAGGACCTTTCCGATCGCGCCGTCGCGCCCGGCGGAGAAGCGGTCGATCTCGGCGAGTCCGTCGAGAAGCGCTACGCCCCGTTGATCCGCCGGCTGACTTCCCTGCCGATGCCGGTTGTCTGCGCGGTGAACGGCGTCGCCGCCGGCGCCGGCGCTTCGATCGCTTTCGCCTGCGATATCGTCATCGCTGCAAAGTCGGCGAAATTCATCATGTCCTTCGCTAATATAGGTCTCGTGCCTGACTCCGGCGCGTCATGGGTGTTGCCGCGTCTCGCAGGACAAGCTCGCGCGCTCGGCATGGCGCTGACCGGCGCGCCGGTCAGCGCCCTTGAGGCCGCCGACTGGGGGCTGATCTGGAAGTGCATCGAGGACGACGCGCTGAGAGAAGAGGCAGAGGCGCTTCTTGCAAAGTTTGCGGCCGCCCCGACGCGCGGGCTCGCCGAAACGAAAAAACTCATCCGCACCGCATTCACCCGCTCGCTCGACGATCAATTGGATCTGGAGCGGGACAAGATGCGAGAGCTCGGATTTTCCGAAGACTACAGGGAAGGCGTCGACGCCTTCATGAACAAGCGCAAGCCGGAATTCAAAGGCCGCTGAACGATATCCGCTCGGGAGAATAATCAATGACCATACTGACGTTGCAGAATTACGCGCTGGATCTATGGGTGGAAGGCGACGGCGGTTATGCCGAGATCGCATCGGCGGTTACGGGAAAGCCTGTCGCCCGCACCAGTTCAGCCGGGCTGGATTTCAAGGCGATGCTCGATCACGCCCGGAACGTCGGCGGTCCCGCCTTGCGCAAAATGACCTTTCATGACCGCGCCTATCTGCTGAAAGACCTCGCCAAGGCGATCATGGAGCGCAAGGAAGAACTCTACGCGCTTAACGCCCACACCGGCGCGACGCGCAAGGACGGCTGGATCGATATCGAGGGCGGCGCCGGCACGCTGTTTTCCATGTCTTCCAAAGGCCGCCGCGAACTCCCCGACGACGTCATCGCAACCGACGGTCCGGTTGAGCAGATTTCAAAGAACGGCACGTTCATGGCGCAGCATGTCTACACGCCCATGCGCGGCGCGGCGGTGCATATCAATGCTTTCAACTTCCCGGTCTGGGGAATGCTTGAAAAACTCGCGCCCACGCTCCTCGCCGGCATGCCGGCGATCGTCAAACCGGCGACGGCGACCGCCTATCTTGCCGAGGCCACCTTCCGCATCATGATTGAGACCGGCCGCCTTCCCGCCGGCGCCATTCAGCTTATCGTGGGCTCGACAGGCGACCTGTTCGAACACTTGACCGGACAGGATGTCGTTTCCTTCACCGGATCGGCGTCGACAGCGTCGAAACTCAAAAGCCATCCGTCGGTGATCCGCGAAAGCGTGCGCTTTGTCGCCGAGCAGGATTCTCTTAACGCATCGCTGCTGGGTCCCGACGTTACAGAGGAAAGTCCCGAATTCGATCTCTTCATAAAAGAGGTCGTGCGCGAGATGACGGTAAAGGCGGGCCAGAAATGCACAGCGATCCGCCGCGCGCTTGTTCCCGCTTCCATGCTCGATGCGGCTGAAAAAGCGATTGCTGCGCGCCTTGCAAAGACGACTGTCGGCGACCCTGAACGCGATGACGTGCGCATGGGCGCGCTGGTCTCGGCGTCGCAGCGCGCCGATGTGCGCGAGAAAATCGCGACACTGTCGGCAGAAGCCAAAATCGTCTGCGGCGATCCTGATACAGTCGAACTGACCGGCGGCGACGCGGCGCAGGGCGCGTTCATATCGCCGGTGTTGCTGCGCTGCGACGATCCCTGGGGATCGAAAGCCGTGCATGAAGTCGAAGCCTTCGGGCCGGTCTCAACACTGATGCCGTATAACGATCTCGCCGACGCGGTGGCGCTCGCCAATCGCGGCGAGGGGTCGCTCGTCATGTCGGCGTTCACCTACGATCCGCAAATCGCCCGTGAGATCGTACTCGAAACCGGCGCCTATCACGGCCGGATCATCGTCATCAATCGCGACTGCGCAGCTGAATCCACCGGGCATGGCTCGCCCCTGCCCGTGCTCGTTCATGGCGGCCCAGGCCGCGCCGGCGGCGGCGAGGAACTCGGCGGCGTGCGCGGCGTCAAACACTATATGCAACGCACCGCCATACAGGGCTCGCCCGCCGTGCTTGCTGCGGCGACCGGCGCATGGCTGAAAGACGCCCCAGCCGACGCCGAACCGCCGCACCCTTTCCGCTACAAATTCGGCGAGCTTGAAATCGGCAAGACGATTGAAACCGCGGCGCGAACGATCTCGCTTGAGGATATAGAACACT
>ENA-ORCV01000487-ORCV01000487.1-marine-metagenome-genome-assembly--contig:-NODE-487-length-25724-cov-2.497758_pt1 | contig 25724 bp, 19 predicted proteins | sample MGYA00237779_ERZ508509 | MGnify/ENA primary metagenome ERZ508509 (study PRJEB26180, sample SAMN06268772) | marine metagenome | isolation source: Bioluminescent Bay, La Paraguera, Puerto Rico | place... | reverse complement strand
CCGCTAGTAGGGAAACAGTCGTACCCAGTTCTCTTCGGCCTCGGCCAGCGCGGTCTCGGGATCCTTCGTGAATTCGAGCATGTTGGCCTGCGAGAAGAAGAAATACAGGCGGTCGCCGAAGATCGCCCAGATGCGGGCATCTCCTTCGGCGGGATAGCCGCGGGCCAACGCGATCGGGCAATGGCCGCCGAATCTCGGTGCATAGACAAGCGGATTTTTCCGGAAGGCCTCGAGATTGCCCTCGTTGACGAAGCGCCAGGATACGTCGCTCCACTCGAACTCGTTTCCGCCCGATCCCTCGCGTGGCGCCCTGTCCACGAAATAGGCGACCGGATCGTAGCCTTCGGCGGCGAAACCCGTCGTCGGGTCGACGACGAAGTGGCTGTTTTCGGCGGCGGGTGCCGGTGCGATTGCGGCGAGGGCCAGGATCAGTGCCAGGGCGACCGGCCGGGCTCGCACTCGGAGGATCGATCCGCTTCGCGCTCCGGGCAATGCGGAGAAACGAAGCATTGAAGACACAATCTTAACCATCTCTTTGCAAAGAATCGTGTTGTCACGCGCCTGACGACGGCTCCCGCGGGAGCCGGTCCGTCGGGACTGCACCGGTCCGGACGACGCCATAGTGGCACCGCACCGGTTAACGGCGACGAAACGCCGCCGCGACCTCACGGCGATGCGGAACGGAGGGACACGAGATGAACGAGACCCGGCGTTCGGTTCTGGTCGGACTGGCGGCGCTGGCCGGCGAGGCGGCGCTGCCGAAGCAGCTTCTCGCCCAGGCGGACCAGCCGAGCACCTACAGCATGGATGAGATCGTCGATGCGGGGCATTCCTTCTTCGGAAAGCTCAGCCAGGGGCTGGCGGAGTCGATCGAACATCTGTTCAGCAGCCAGGGCCGTCCCAACGGCTACATCCTCGGCGAGGAAGGAAGCGGCGCCTTCGTCGCGGGCCTGCGATACGGCGAAGGCACGCTGAATACGAAAAACGTCGGTCAGCATCGCGTCTACTGGCAGGGACCGTCGATCGGCTGGGACTTCGGCGGCGATGGCGCGCGGACGATGATGCTCGTCTACAACCTGCCCGATGTCGACGCGATCTACCGGCATTTCGTCGGCGTGAACGGGTCTGCATACCTCGTCGCGGGCGCCGGGGTGTCGCTCTATTCGAATCACGAAATTTTGCTGGCTCCCATCCGGACCGGGCTGGGGGCGCGATTGGGAGTCAATGTCGGTTATCTGAAACTGACCCGCAAACCGACCTGGAATCCCTTCTAGATCAGGTGTTTCGCGGGTTGGCAGAGCGCCGGCGCCCCGCCCCGCACCGCTGGCGAGTGGCATGTCGAGCCATTACCTTGTGTAATGTCTTTCTCTGGCGCGAAACGCCGGGGTGTGTATGGTGTTCGCGCCTTTATTGCGGGGCGCAGGTCGGCCCATGATCGAGAATATCGTCGTATTCGCCTTAGGCGCGCTTGTCGCCACCCTGTTCGCATTGCTGGTGATCCCGGTCATCTGGCGCCGTGCCGCGCGCCTGATCGAGGAACGTGTTCGCGCCACGACGCCGCTGACGATGGCGGAGATCCAGTCCGAAAAGGACCTCATTCGCGCCGAGTTCGCGGTTCAGCTGAGAAAGCTCGAAGTGCGCTACGAAGAGGTGAAGCGACAGGCGGCGCAGCGCCAGATCGAGATCGGCCGGCGTGTGGCGGAAGCTCGGGAGCTGGAAACCGAACTGGCGGACCGCGAAGAGACGATCGACGAGCTCGAGGCGCGCGAGGAGGAACTGAAGGGCACCGTACTGGCACTCGAGCGGCAGATCACGCTGCAGTCCACCGCGCTCAAGGAAAAGCAGCAGGCTATTGCGGCGGCAAACGATGCGCTGCGGGCGCGCGATTCCGAGCTGACCCAGTCGACGGGCCTAGCCGACACCCGCAAGGTCGAAGTCGCCTCCCTCTCGACGCAGCTTGAGAACTTCAAGAACCGCATCGAGGAACTGCGCGCCGAACTGGCGACGCGGTCGATCGAATCCGAGGGGCATGCCTCGGAAGTCGATGAACTCAAGGGCGTCCTCAAGGGGCGCGATGCGGAGATCGTCGCACTCAAGAAGCGTCTCGCGCGGCGGCGGGAGATGTCGCTGGAGCGGCGCAAGAAAACCAAGGAACTCGATGCCCTGCTGGCCGGTCAGCGCGAACGGGTGGCCGAGAAGACGGCTGCCCTGTCGGCGGCCGAGCTGAAACGCATGAAATACGAGGAAGACATCAAGAAGGTCGACGAGGATCGCGCCGAGCTGAGACGTCTGCTCTCCGACCTCGAAGCCAAGCTCGAACTCAGGGATCGCGAAGTCGCCAGACTGAAGAGTTCCGGGGCGAAGGCGGGTGCGAAGACCAGAAACAAGACGTCCGAGGCGGGATCCCCCGGTGACGTCGCCCAGCTGCGCGAAAGCATCACGGATCTGGCGGCGCGCATAACGCGGCTGGCCGCCGAGGAAGGCGACAACGAGATCCGCGCCCTGATCGATGCCGTGTCCGTCGACAGCCGCAGCCGGAACGGGGCCGTCGCCGGCGCCTCGGGCAAGGCGGGCGGGAACCGTCGCGTTCCGCTTGCCGAACGGATCAAGGACGTCGACCTTACCGCCGGTGAATAGCCGTTCCAGGCGCTCTGCCAGGGATTGTCCGGTCTTCAGGGGTTATCCGGGAGTGAGAGCCGACTCAGGGCGACAGGGTTGCGATCGCCGCGACTGTCTGCTGCTCGAAACCGACGGTCCTGCCGACCAGAGCTTCGATTTCGGCCGCCGGGCCGGGCCGGCCGAGCAGGTATCCCTGGATCAGTTCGCAGCCGGCACGATCTAACGCGGCCAGCTGCGCCTCAGTCTCGACACCCTCGCCGATCACTTCGACGCCGAGTTCGCACCCGAGCCGGATGACGGTCGCGACGATCGCCATTGCCTGGTCGTCGGTCTCGATGCCCTCGATGTAGCTGCGGTCGATCTTGATGAAGCTGACCGGCAGGTCGCGAAGAAGCGCGACGGAGGTCTGGCCGGTGCCGAAGTCGTCGATCGCGGTGCGGATACCGCGGGCCTTCAGGTCTTCGAACGTCACGCCGAGCCGGTCCCGGTCCTGGATGACGACCCCTTCGGTTATCTCCACGCAGATATGGTCGCGGATCAACGGATACTGCGCGATGATACGGTCGAGGCGGAGCAGGAAGTCGGCGTCTTCCAGGGTCGGTGGCGACATGTTGACCATCACGAGCGGCATCTCGATGCCGCGCGACAGCCAGTCCGAAAGGTGCCGGGCCACTTCGCGCAGCACCCACATGTCGATGCTGGAAATCATCCCGACCCGTTCCGCCGTAGGGATGAAATCGCCCGGCGGCACGGCCTTGCCGGTCCTGGTGTTGGTCCATCGGAGCAGTGCCTCGGTACCCACGACCCGGTCGGCCGTCCGGGCGAAGACAGGCTGGAAGACCAGCGAAAACTCGTCGTCTGCGACCGCGCGGCCGAGGTCCAGCGTCATGATGCGCTCCTCCAGCTCGCGCTCGGCATGCGCGCGGGTGAAGAACACATAGGTGCCGCCGCCCGTCTTCTTGCCGGAATAAAGTGCGAGGTCGGCGTAACGCTGCGCGGTCTCGGGGGCGTCGGCGTCGGTCGGCATCGCGGCGATACCGATCGACATCGTGACGGCGACCTGGGCGTTGTCGAGCCGGAATGGCCGCGCGACCGCGGCCAGCATCGCCTTGGCGAGACCGTCCATGAACTCGCGGGACGCGCCATGGACGATCATGCAGAATTCGTCGCCGCCGAGCCGGTAGAGCTGCGACTCGGCCGGCTGGACCTTCTGCACCCTATTCGCGAAGACGCGCAGCAGCATGTCGCCGGCGGCATGGCCGTAGCGGTCGTTGACAGGCTTGAAGCCATCTAGGTCCATGATCATCAGCCAGCACGGATTGGCAGGTGTGGCGGCTGCGGCCGCGGCTTCGATCGCGTCGAGGAAAGCGGCGCGATTGTGGGTGCCGGTCAGCGTATCGCGGTGGGCGAGATACTCGATGCGCCGCTCGGCGTCCTTCAGGGCGGTGACGTCGACGAAGGAAATGATCGTCTCGCCTTTCCCGGTTGCGTCCGCCGGCAGCTCGGACGTGCGCACGATGACATGCCGCGTCTCGCCATCGGTGCCGCGGATGGTCAGATTGCCCAGATCGTTGCGATTGACCCCGCCGCCTGTGAGGTCGAAGCCCTCGATATAGGCTGCCAGGAAGTCCTGAACGACGATCCCGTCCAGGTCCCGTTCGCTGGACAGACCGAAGAACGACAGCAACTGGTTGTTGACGAAAATGGTCCGGCCGGCGGCATCGTAGTGCCAGATGCCGACTGGCAGCGTCTCGGCCACACCCCGGAACCGGGCATGCTCGCGATCGGCCAGTGCCTTGGCATTGTAGAGTTCCGTAACATCGATGCCGACGCCGACATTCGCGCCGCTTCTGGTGCGGGCCTTGAGGACGCGCAGCCAGCGGCCGTTGGGATACTGGCGGTCGTAGGCGACACCGGTCGCCTCGCGATGCTTCTTGACGCGCAACTCGTATTCAGCCTGCCGTTCCGACTCCGGTACCGCGAGCGGCAACGTCGCGCGGACGACTTTCTTGTAGGTGATCGGGGAACTAATCGTCTTGAAATCGATCTTGTGGACGGCCTCGTATGCGGCGTTCCACGCGATCAGTCGGTCCTTGTCATCGTAGAGAGCGAAGGCCGAAGGCGTCTTCTCGATCGCTTCCCGGAAGAAGGCGAGCAGCCGTCGGCGCCGCACGGCGGTCGCGACATACCACACCGCGAACACGGCCAGCGCCGAAAGGCAGGCGAGGGCGAACTGGCGGTTCATGGGCAACCCGAGCAATTCCCGGGTAAAGCCGATGGCCAGGAGGCTCACGACCGCCAATAGGAATGCGGTGTCGCTCCAGCCCATCTGGCGAGCGAGCATCAACGCGTCCCTGACGGGCCGCTCCTGGGTCGTGTGCCGGTTGAGCGCCATTGCACCTTCCGTCGGCTCGTCCCTGTTTCCGAAACCCGGCCAAGGGCTTGTCGCGCGCCCGTGCCACTCATGCAGGCACAGGAACTCACGCAGGGAGAGCACACTATCGGTGCGTCACGCTTCGATTGGATTAATCGCCGTGGTTAAAAATCACCGAACACTGCCGCAGCGGCCGCTTCGCGATGGGCTCCGGCGGGAGCGGATGATCTCAGACGGGATCGTTCGGGTAGGCGAGTTCCTGGCGGTTGCGCCATTCCGGTCCGACATAGTTGATGATCAGCGAGCGGCGGATGCCCGGGATCGTCCGATTTTCGAAACCGTGCCAGGTGTTCTTCGCCGGAACGAAGACCATGGCCTGATTGAAGGCGCTCGGGGAGGCGCCGAAATGCGTGTGCGCCTCGTCGTCCTCGTAAATGTCGGTGCCGAGCGTCTCGCCGCCCGGCAGGTCGATCAGGTAGTGCAGGAAGGTGATGCGCTTGGCGCCGATATCGGTGTGCGGCTCGAGCCAGAACCCGTCGCGATCCTGAGCGTACTCGATGCGCAGCGAGGAACCGTCGAGATCGGCGCCGGTCACCTCCTTGATGGCGGCGACCGTGTCGGGATGCTGCAGGGCCTGGCTGACCGCTGCGCAGACCGGGTATTTCGCCTGGTTTTCCTCGGAAAAGAAGATCCGGGTCGAGTTGTGCGTGTCGCGCTTGCCGCCCGTGTCGTCGATCACCGGGGCCGGAAAGGGCAGGCCGACGATGGCGCGCGACGTGGCCTCCGGCATGACGTCGTCGAGGATCCAGTGCACGTAGGGGGCTTCATTCCGGGCGGACTGGCGGAACGACCGGATCAGGAATTCGCGGATCTCGTCGGTCGAGTTCGGGGCCGCGGCCGTGCCAAGGGAAGCGCTGTGTTCGTTCATCGGGATCTGTTCCGGTCCAGGTGACTGTCCGCCAGGGTGAAGCCAGCGCATCGCAGCGGCTAGCATAAGCTCCCTACACCCGGCACAGGTGCGGATCGCTGGCGCTCCCTAGGGGACTCGAACCCCTGTTTCCGCCGTGAGAGGGCGGCGTCCTAGACCGCTAGACGAAGGGAGCGGCGACGGCGATCACGTAAGCGACCGGATATAGACCGGAAGGAGACGCCCCGCAAGAGGGCCGGGCGCACCCGTTCGCGCACAAACATCGACGTCTGATACCGGGTGCGTTCGCGACTAGTTAGAAACGGCCTCGGCAACCTGGAGGAAGGCGAAGGGCGGGATCCGGTCAAGCTTCTGGGCGACGTCCATGTTGACGACATAGGCGAAGTCCGTGGCGCGGACGATCGGCAGATCGCCCGGGCTTGCACCGTCGCGCAGGACCCTGAGGGCCTGGTCTGCGGCAAGTTCGCCGATGTCGTGGTAGCGCGCGGCGACCGACAGCAGGGCCTGCTGGTCCCGCACCAGGCTTTCATACGGGCTGACGATGGCGATGCCGTTCTCAACGGCGGAGGAGGTGTAGAGCTCGGCATTCTTCCGCAGATACGAGCTTGAACCCAGGTACATCCACTTGACGCCCTGCTCGCGCAGTTCGGCCATACGCATGGGGATCGTGGCGGGATCGGGTGCGCCGGGATTGCCCGGATCGAGCTCGATTGCCACCAGTTCCACGCCCAGGCTCGGTACCAGCGCCTCTAGCTCCTCCTTCTTGATCACCGAGTTGCGCTCGTTCGAATGATAGAGGAGGCCGAGCTTGTCGAAGGTCGGATCGTATTGGCGGATCACCTCGAGATTGACGGTCTCCGGCACCCGGTTGAACGTTCCCGTCACGTTGTCGCGGCCGGAGCGCTCGAAGCTCTCGGCGATCCGGGTGCCGAACGGATCCGCGACGACGGTGAAGACGACCGGTATGTCGCTCAGGAACCGCCCGTCGCCGACATCGTCGAGCGTGCCGATGATACCCAGCGTGACGCTTGTGCCGAAGGTCAGAACCAGGTCCGGGCGTGTCTCCCTGGCTTTTTCGACAACCGAAGGCAATTGCGTCTTGTCCTGGTCGATGTCGTGGACGAGGACGTCGGCGGGAAATCCGCTTTCGGCGATGGCTTCCTTGAAGCCTGCGCAGAGATATTCACATCCCTCGTAGAAAACAGCGAGGATGGTCTTTCTGTCCTCGGCCTGTGCGGAGAAAGCGGCGAGGCACCACAAAGCGGCCAATACGAATGGAAGTCGCATCCATTGCATCGAGATATCCTCCCGGCTCGACGCGCAAGGCTTTCTCAAGAGACTAGCTGACTTATCGCCGGGACGCACGGGGCCTCAGTTTGTCGCCGGCCAAAAGCCAGCTGGGCGAACGAAGGCGAGGGCGAAAACGAGGGCGCCGACAATCGACCATGCCGCCACCGCGCCGATGGCGACCGTATAGCCATATGCGCCGGCGATCCCGGCGATCACCACGAGGCCGGCGACACTTCCCAGGCGCTCCAACGTCCGCAGCGAACCGAGCACGGAAACGGCCCCCGGCCGGACGAGTTCGCGTTCGGCGATGCTCATGGCCAGCGAGACCTGGGATCCGCGAACGAGCCCGTGGCCGAGTCCGGTCAGCAGCACCACCCCGGTCAGGACCTCGGAAATCGGCCAGACCACGAAGGCGATGAGCGCAGCTCCTGCCAGGCCGCTGCCGACAAGTGCGACGGAGACGACCGGAAGTCCGGCTTCCACGAGGCGTCCTCCGACGGGTCCGGTGACGATGACACCCAGGAAATAGAGCATCAGCGTCCGGCCGATATCGGCGGTCGAGGCGCCAAGCGAATTGAGGACCAGCGCGACCAGGAAGGAGATGAATGCCTGCAACAGCACGTTTGCCGGTATCGCCAGTCCGAAGACGAGCGCCGAGAACCGTGCATTGCGCAGCGGGGCGACGATGGCCTTCAGGCTGAAGGACCCGTTTGCGCCCGCGCTCGTGGCGACGCCTGGCGCAATGAACCAGGCGCTGAGCATCGTCGACACGGCGATGAGCGCCGCGCTCAACAGAAAGACGTTGGCCTGGCCAAGCCGGTCGGCCAGTACGCCGCCGAGCGAGGCGCCGGCGAATATGCCGCCGAACAACACCAAGGTGAATACGCCAAGCGTCCGGTCGCGGTGTTCGGGCGGCGCGGTGTCCAGCACATAGTCTTGGCAAGCGAGCGTCACGAACGCGTAGCCGATGCCGGTGAGGGTTCGCCAGACGATGATTTCCTGCGCCGTTTCGGCATAAAACATACCCAGTTGCGCGGCGATGGTCGGCAGGGCCGCGCCGAGAAACACCAGCCGGACCCCGAACCGGTCGGTCAGCGCGCGCGAGAAGGGCGACGCGACGACGATCGCGACAAGATAGCCCGCCAGCGGCAGGCTGATCAGCACGCTGGTGTCGAGCCATGGCCAGAGATTTTCGGCGGCGCGGGTGTAGAGCGGCAGGAACGACAGCGGCAGTTCGTCGGCGGCGACGAACAGGAACAGGGCGAGGCGGATATCGGTGAAATAGGAGACTCGCAGCGACACGGGCGGGCCGCCGGCCAGGCCGAGGCGTGTCTGCACCGTCTCTATCCTGCCGCGCGTGCCGGCGTTGCTTGCGGAGGAAAGGGCGTCCACGATCGCCGCGTAGAGCGACCGGGCGTGCTCGGAGAGGCGCTGCGTGAGGTCGGCGATGGCGCCCCGCGAGCCTGGTGCCGCGGTCTTCGAGAAGTTTCCGGCCGCCTGCATACCCGCAAGACGCTGCAGCCGGTCGAGCGCGGCCGTGAGCGACCGGCTGGTCAGCAGCACCATGATTTCGAACGCGGCCAGGATCGTCACCAGAACGACGACGCTCATGTCGAGAAAGACGTCCCGAAACCGTTTGGCGATAAAGGCGGGATCGATGTCGATCACCACATAGGCGATTTCTTCGCCTTCATGCAGGATCGGGTGACTGCGGACATCCTTTCTCTGGCGCGGCGGGGCGAGATAGGGGTCGATGCGCTTGCCGGCCTCGAGGACGATCCGCCCCGTTGCCACGGCGACATAGGCCACCTCGGGCAATTGGGCCAGCATGTCGCCGAAGTAGTTTTCCGCCCCGACCAGCTTGTCGAGCGGCGCGCCGGCGGCGACCGCCCTCTGAACGTTCTCGCTGACAACGACGCCGATCATGTTGGCGCGTGCGGCAAGCTCCGGCTCGATCGAACGGTTGACGTCCCGCAGGATCACGATCCCCAGAACGATGGCCGAGGCGGCGATGACGATCGCCGCCGGCGGCGCCAGCCGCAGGGCGAGCGCGCGGGCCAGAGAGCGCGAGGGATCGTTCGCGACCTGCAATGCGTCCGGCTGGCTGCGTTCGGGAACATCCGCGTCGGTCCCTTGCAGGCCTTTGGTGCTCACCGCCTGCATTGCTGCGTCGTATTGCCTGGACGCATCGGTCAGGTTGTGTTCGAGCCTTGCGATCTCTTCTTCGAAGATGTCGCGGCGTTGAGTGTCGGATGCCGACCCCGGACCGTCCGATATCGGCGTATTGGCTTTAGGGATCGGCTCCTTGGCAACGGCGTCCAACCGCGCGATGGCGCGGCGCGGGGTGGTGAGGATCACCCGCAGCAGCAGATAGGCGACCGCCGAAAAGGCGATCCAGATCAACAACGCGGCGCGAACGGTGTTCTCGAGTACGGCTCCGGACGCCGCGGCAAGGCGGTCCTTGGGGTAGGCGACGACGACCGAGGCGACTGTGTTGCCGTCGCTGCCCGTGATGTTGCGACCGCTGAATACCTCCGTCTCGGTCTCGGCGCTCCAGGTAGGCCGCTCGGCCAACTGCATCCGGCGCAGTACCTCGTCCGGCATCGATTGCGGACGCGGATCCTGCGTGCTGTGGACGATGATGCCGGACGGGTTGAAGGTGTGGACGGCATTGATCTCGTCATCCATCGCCTGCCCCCGCCGGACGATCGCGTCGCCGTTGCGGATCATCGAGACGGGCAGGCCGAGATCGACGATGGGCTTGTAGGAGGCGACCGTCGTCTGGGCGATGACCGCGATCCGCTGCCGCAGCAGCTCCGAAAAGATCGCATCGTGCTGCAGGATGGCGAGCAGCCCGAGCACGATCTGAACGACGCCGATGACGATCGTGAAGGTCAGCCAGCTTCGAAACAGCATGCGCCAGCGCTCTTGCCCACCATTCCCCGAGGGAGCCTATCGCCGGGAGAGGAAGGCGCACAAGCTGCGCCGGACACGAAGACGCTGCGTCTTTCGGGTAAGATTGCCGGAAGGCTGTGGGAACCTGATGGTGTGGCGAGAGGTTCCGGGCCGGAGGCTACTGCGGCTACTCTCCTGGGGCCTTTCCGGAGATCACGTTGAGGATGCGACCCGAGCGCAGATCCACGACGACGACGGCGTGGCCCTCCGGCCGCTTGAGGACGATCGCGAGCCGGCTGCCGTCGAGCACGGTGGAGACGACTTCCGCGTCGGGGCCCATCAGCGTCTGAACGTCGGCCGGCACCGCGATGGCCATCGGCGGTGCATCCGGCGCCGAGCCGCTGTTGGCGACACGGTTGACGATCGTTGCGAAGACGACGATCAATCCGAGCACGATCAGTACGCCCATGACGATCACGGAGATCTTCAGGGCCCGGTAGTTACGTTCCGACCAGGTGCCGGTATCTGTGTCGGGGGCGCCGGTGTTCGGATCGGAAGCGTCTGGAGCGGGCATGGAAGACAAGGCCGAAGAGTTTGCGGTCACGGTGGCGGACGATCAGCCGTCAGACCGGATCGACCGCGTGCTTGCCGCTTCGCTTCCCGATCTGAGCCGGTCCCGGCTGCAGGCGCTGATCCGCGCTGGCCGGGTCACGGTCGGCGGGCGGACGATAGTCGAGCCGAAATTCCGGGTCAACGCGGGCGACGAGATCGCCGTCAGCGTGCCGCCGCCGGCGCCCGCCGAGCCGGAGGCGCAGGACATTCCCCTCGACGTCGTCTACGAGGCCGACGACCTGATCGTCATCGACAAGCCGGCCGGGCTGGTCGTTCATCCCGGCGCCGGGACGCCCGACGGAACGCTCGTGAACGCGCTCCTGCACCATTGCGCGGGCTCGCTGTCGGGGATCGGCGGGGTCGAGCGCCCGGGCATCGTGCACCGGCTCGACAAGGACACGTCCGGCCTGCTGGTTGCGGCCAAGAACGACGTGGCGCACAGGTCGCTCGCCGGCCAGTTCGCCGACCACGGCCGCACAGGGGTTCTCGAGCGCGGCTATCTGGCGCTGATCTGGGGCGTGCCGCCGCGCAGGCGGGGAACGATCGATCAGCCGCTGGCGCGGTCACGCCAGAATCCGGAGAAGATGGCGGTCCGGGCAGGCGGGCGCGAAGCGATCACACATTACAACCTTGGGGATACGTATGCGGGGGCTGACGGCAGCCCCGTCGCCAGCCTTGTCGAGTGCCGCCTGGAAACCGGGCGTACCCATCAAATCCGGGTTCATATGGCGCATATCGGGCATCCGATCATCGGAGATCCCGTTTACGGGGCCGGATTCAGCTCGAAATCGCGTTTGTTGACGGATCGTCAACGAAATTTGCTGGAATCCCTTGGAAGACAGGCCCTTCATGCCTATCTATTACAATTCGATCACCCCGCGAGCGGCGAGACGATGCGTTTCGAACGCGGGTTTCCGGCGGACTTACAGGCGCTTGTCGATGCGCTCGCCGGATCGTGACCGAAAGAGGGAACCTTTTTCTGACATAACAATACCCTCACATTCGAAACTTGGCTGATTCCAGGACCTGCGGCGTGTGCCGCCCGGATCGGGGGCAGATCGCAGGGGCCGCAAGAGGAGGAAAGATGGCCAATATCACTGTACCCGCCGTCACGGCGGAAGGTGGACTGTCGCGTTACCTCGCGGAGATCCGCCGTTTTCCCATGCTCGAGCCCGATGAGGAGTTCATGCTCGCCAAACGCTGGCGCGAGCATGACGACCGCGACGCTGCGCACAAGCTCGTCACGAGCCATCTGAGGCTGGTGGCGAAGATCGCCATGGGCTATCGCGGCTACGGCCTGCCCATTGGCGAGATCGTGTCCGAGGGCAATGTCGGACTGATGCAGGCGGTCAAGAGGTTCGAGCCCGACAAGGGCTTCCGGCTCGCGACCTATGCCATGTGGTGGATCCGCGCCTCGATCCAGGAATACATCCTGCGGTCCTGGAGCCTGGTAAAGATGGGCACCACCGCGAACCAGAAGAAGCTGTTCTTCAACCTGCGTAAGGTGAAGGGCCAGATCGCCGCGCTCGAGGAAGGCGAACTGAAGCCGGAGCACGTGTCCGAGATCTCGGAGCGCCTCGGCGTGCCGGAGGACGACGTGGTGTCGATGAACCGGCGCCTGTCGGGCGACGCCTCGCTCAACTCGCCGCTGCGCGCCACCGACGGCGACGCCGGCAGCGAGTGGCAGGACTGGCTGGTCGACGAGCAGGACAGCCAGGAGCATGTGCTGGCGGAATCCGAGGAACTCGACAACCGCCGCAAGATGCTCGCCAACGCGCTGGACGTCCTCAACGACCGCGAGAAGCGCATCTTCACCGCGCGCCGTCTCGACGAGGACCCGCTGACGCTGGAGACCCTGTCGGAAGAGTTCGGCGTGTCGCGCGAACGCGTCCGCCAGATCGAGGTACGCGCCTTCGAGAAGGTGCAGAAGGCGGTTACCGAAGCCGCCAAGAAGCTGGAGGCCGGCGAAGCGGCGGCCTGATCCGGCGACCACTACCTGAAAACAAAAAGCCGGGCCTCGCGTCCGGCTTTTTTGTACCTCGCCCTACCGCCCCAGTGCCTTCTTCACGAAATCCTTCGGCCCGCCGGAAATCAGCGTAGCGCAGTCCATCAGGACGCGGGGCAGGGCGAAGCCGCCCGGCATGGCGATGTAGCGCGGCGTCCAGACGGGATGGAACTTGTCCTTGTAGGCGCGCAGGCCGGTGAAGTTGTAGAGCGAGGTGCCGTGGGCGAACAGGAAGTTGCCCACCTTGTGCCAGGTCGGCGCCAGCGCGTGGTGCTCGAAGCCCGACAGCGGCGCCATGCCGAGATCGAACCACTTGTAGCCTTCCGCCTTGGCGGCGAGCATCAGCTCCGCGAACAGGTAGTCCATTGTCCCGTAGGGCGACACGGAGCGGTGGCGCATCAGGTCGATCGAGAACTCGGCCTTGTCGACGCCGGACCTGAGCACGTTCGCGAAGGCGACGATGCGGTCGTCGGCGCGCACCACGGCGATGTCGAAGTTCTTCAGGTAGTCCTCCGAATAGAAACCGAGCGAGAAGCCCTTCTCGCTGCCTGCCTTGGCCGACAGCCATTCGTCGGACACTTCCTTGAGCTCGGGCAGCAGTGGCGGCACCTGCTCCTTTGGCACGATCTCGAAGCTCGCGCCCTCGCGGCCGGCGCGCCGGATCGCATAGCGGAAATCCTTGTACTCCGGGCCCTCCAGCGAGAACTCGGCAAGCGGCACCCGGGCCTCCTCGCCGAACTTGGTGACGGTGAGCCCGAGATCGAGGAACAGGGGCAGCGCGTCTGCGCGGAAGGAATAGAAGACCGGCGTGCCGCCATAGGTGTCGACGAGCTCGCGGAACGCCCAGGCGGCCTCCTCCTTGCCTTCCGGCGTGCCGACGGGTTCGCCGAGCGCGATCCAGCTGTGGCCCTGGATCTGGTACATGACGAAGGCGGTTTCGTCGGGTGTCACCAGGATCCGCTTGTCGCCGAGCAGCGCGACATGAGCCTCCGGATCCTCCGCATAGGCGAGCAGGCGATACACGGCCTCGGGGACGGGTTCCGCCGACGGTCCGGCGGGGCGGGTCGGCGCCTGGATGCGCCAGACCAGGAATAGGAACATCGCGCCTCCGACGATGACGAGGGCGCGCAGGAAGCGCGGTGCGTCACCCTTCCAGGCGAATTGCCACCACAGATCGTGGCTGTACTCCACATGGCGGAAGGTGAAGAAACCGAACCAGGCGGCGATCACCAGAATGGCGCCGATGGCTGCGATCCAGGCGAGCGAGAAGGTGCCGGCGGCGAAGCCCGATTTGCGATGGAATGCGGGTTTGGCGAAGACGACGAGGACCAGCATCAGGGTGAGCAGGCTCGCCTCGACCCAGGCAAAGCCCTTGAGCAGCGCGACGGCGATACCGAGAAACAGTGTCGCGACCGTCATCCGCCAGGCGACCTCCAGCCGGCGCATCAGGCCGCGGGCGAGCACCAGCAGCGCCAGCCCGGCGAGGCTCGCGATCAGGTGCGAGGCTTCCAGGACCGGCAGCGGCAGGAAGGTCTGCAGGATGCCCAGGTGCTGGCTGGCGGCGGGAATGGCCGCGGAAAACACCATGACGCCCCCGGCGAGGAAGACGCCGGCCCCGATCAGTTGCGGCGCGATCGTGCGAAGCGCGCCGCCGGCCTGGCCGCTTAGTCCCGCGATATGGGTCGCGCCGCTGCGCGCGGCGCCGACGGAGACCAGCGCGCTGGCGATGCCGAGCGGCAGCACGAAGTAGAACAGCCGGAAGGCGAGGATTGCCGCGAACAGGCCGGCTTTCGCATCGGCGGGCACGCTCAGAAGCAGCACCGCCTCGACGACGCCGAGGCCGCCGGGCACGTGGCTTGCCGCGCCGATCGCGAAGGCGGCGACGGTGATGCCGGCAAAGGTCAGGAAGCCGTAGGGCAGCTCGACAGGCACCAGCAGATAGAGCGCGCCGGCGGCGAACAAAATGTCGACGGTGGACACGGCGAACTGGGAGAATGCGATCTGCGGCGAGGGGATCGGCAGCGAGATGCGCTTGAACTCGAGCAGCTTGCCGCCGCCGACCGCCGAGAAGGTCAGGTAGCCGACGACCATGACGGCGCCGCCGATCGCCAATGCCCTGACCGGCACCGTGGGCAGGTTGATCGCGGTCGCGAGCTGCGCGGTGTCGACGATCCCGGCCAGCGCCATCACGGCGCCGGCACCGATCACGAAGGCAATGTGCGAGTAGACGGTAATCAGCGCGATGTCGGCGAGCGGCACGTTGAGCGCCGAATAGGCGCGATATCGGATCGATCCCCCGGTCAGCAGCGCGAATCCCAGATTGTTGGAGAAGGCATAGGAGGTGAACCCGGTGACCAGCGCCTGACGGGCCGGCACGTCGCTGTCGACGATGCGCAGCGCCAGCCAGTCGTAGGAGGCAAGACAGCAGTAGCTGGCCGCCACCAGCAGGACCGACAAAATCACGTTCTCGGGCGGCACCGACCGCAGCGCCGCGCCGATCTCGGCAGCGCTGACATGGGCGAGCTGATTGCGCAGCACGAGGACCGCGACGATTGCGATCACGACGGTCAGCGCGGCGACGGCCGCCTGCTTGCGGTCGAGCGCTGCCAGTCGGGTGGAAATGGCGGAGCGGGCCAAGAAACGTCTCCTCAGGCCGGCCGGACGGATTCGCGGGCGGCGAGCGCCTTGTACAGGTCGCGGAGGCGCCGCGTCACCGAGCCGGTCCGCTCGCCGTCCGGCGGCGGCGTTCCGATCACCCGTCCGTCGACCTCGTGGACGCCGGTCAGGCCGGCGAACGTGCCGGTGACGAAGGCTTCGTCGGCGCCGTAGACGTCGACCAGCGAGAACCGCTTCTCACGCATCGGGATACCGTTGTCGCGGCAGACGCGCAGGACGTTGGCGCGGGTGATGCCGCCGAGACAGTAGAGGCCGTCCGACGTCCAGACCTCGCCGTCGCGGACGATGAAGAAATGGGTCGAGTTGCAGGTCGCCACCGCGCCGTCGGGATCGAGCATCAGCGCCTCGTCGGCGCCGGCCTTGGTCGCCTGGATGCAGGCGAGGATGCAGTTCAGCTTTGAATGGCTGTTGAGCTTTTGATCTTGCATGTCGGGGGCTGTACGGCGGATATGCACGGTGAAGAGGCTAAGGCCTCTTTTTTTGATGTCTTCGGAGGCGGTCTTGTACTCTGGGATTATGACAATCGTGGCAGGCCCGATCGTTACGCGGGGATCCTGATAGGGGGTCTTCTTGATGCCGCGCGTGACCATCAGCCGGATATGCACGCCGTCGCTCATGCCGTTGGCGTCGAGGCAGTCGAATATGCGCGCGGCCAGTGCCTCGCGGCCAAGGCCAATATCCATGTCGATGGATTTCGCCCCCTCGTAGAGCCGGTCGAAATGGGCGTCGAGAAACGCGACGCCGCCGTTAATCACCCGCAGGCCCTCCCAGACGCCGTCGCCGAGGATGAATCCCGAATCGAAGACCGAGATGACAGCCTTGTCGCGCGGGACGAGCTCGCCGTTGACCGAGATCAGGACGTCCGCGTTGCGCGGATCGTCGGCGTATTCGTGAGTACCGGTGGCCATTTCGGGGTTCCATCGAGGCGGGCAGAATCGCAGTTCGCTAACGGATTATGCCCAGTGGCCGTACGGTGACAACGCATGTCGCCGCACGGGCCGGCTGCTGCTATCGTCCGGTGGAAGAGACGGAGAGGTTGCATGAGCACCGCCAGACACGACGACCACCTGATCCACTATGGCTTCGAGTTCGGGGACTCGCTGATCGAAAGCGCGCGCGGATCCTATGTCTATGACGGGGACGGGCGTGCGATCCTCGATTTCACCTCGGGCCAGATGTGCTCGACGCTGGGCCACAACCACCCCAGGATCGTCGAGGCGGTGAAGAAGGCCTGCGACAGTGCGATCCATCTGTATTCCGGCATGCTGAGCCCGGCTGTGGTGTCGCTGGCGGCGCGTCTCGCGGCCAAGCTGCCCGGCAAGCTGTCGAAGTCGATCTTCCTGTCGACCGGCGGCGAGGCCAACGAGGCGGCGCTTCGCATGGCCAAGCTGCATACCGGCAACTGGGAGGTGGTTGGCATGACCGGCTCCTGGCACGGCATGACGGCAGGCGCTGCCTCCTCGACCTATGTCGCTGGTCGCAAGGGGTACGGACCGGCTGCGCCCGGGACGATGGCGATCCCCGCGCCGAATGCGTTCCGCTGCCCCGTCCGCCCTTGCAAGGGGACCTGCGACAAGACCTGCCTGGAGGTCGGCTTCGACATGATCGACGCCCAGTCGTCCGGCGCGCCGGCGGCGCTGCTGGCGGAGCCCGTCCAGTCGTCCGGCGGCGTCATCGTGCCGCCGGAGGGCTACCTGCCGAAGCTCAAGGAGAAATGCGAGGAACGCGGCATGATGCTGATCCTCGACGAGGCGCAGACGGCGTTCGGCCGGCTCGGCGCGGATTTCGCCGCCGATATCTTCAGCGTGGAGCCCGATTTCCTGACCCTGTCGAAGACGCTCGGCGGCGGCGTGCCGCTGGCAGCGGCCTGCACGAATGCCGAAATCGAGCAGGACTGCCGCGACAAGTGGTTCCTGCATGTGACCTCGCATGTCTCCGACCCGCTGCCCGCAGAAGTCGGGTTGGCCGTTCTGGACGTGCTGGAGGAGGAAGACCTCAACGAGAAGGCGGTCGAGACGGGCGCGCATCTGAAGGCCGGTCTCGACAGCCTGATGCAGAAGCACGAGGTGATCGGCGACGTGCGCGGCATGGGGATGCTCTACGGCGTCGAGCTCGTAAAGGACCGTCATTCCCGCGAGCCCGACCCCGAGATCGGCGCGACGATCACCAGGCGCTGCATGGAGCTCGGGCTATCGATGAATATCGTCTCGGTGCCCGGCAGCACCATGTCCGCGGTCTGGCGCATCGCGCCGGCGCTGACAGCGAGCCGGGATGAGATCGACCTGGGGATCGAGATGCTGGATCAGGCGATCGGGGAGGTCATCGTCGATCGGCGTTCGTAGGCGGCTGCCCGTCTTCGGCAATTCCGCCGAGGCTGCGACTGCGACCGGTATATGGTCCGTCGAGACGCCCTTTCGTGTCGCGCTATGCCTTGTCGGTCGTGAAGATCGACACGGCGACCTTCCAGGACCCGTCGGGCTGGCGTTTCAGGACATTGACGAACTTGCCCTGCTCTGACGGGGTCACGTCTTCGACGGCGAACGAACCGATCTGATAGGCCATGTCGCCTTCGACTCCGTAGTCCACCAGCTCGTTGGTATGGGTGCCGCCGGTGCTGTTCGCAATTCGAGACCGATAGAGCTCTTCGAAAGCTTCCCGGCCACGGATGATGGGTTGGTCAGGCGCGATCAGGATGACGTCGTCGGTGAAGAATGCGGCACATCCTGCGGCATCGCCCCGGTTGAAGGCTTCGTTGTACGCAGCGTCGAAGTCTTCCAGAATTTGTTTCATATCCATGGCTGTCTCCGTAATTCGAGCCGGCGTTGCGACTGAATTCATACCAAGGATACAAGTCCAGGACGCGTTTGTTGACGGCACTTGCCGACTGTCGGCGAAGCCTCGTTTTCCATACGAGAGTTCAGTGCGCCCGTTCAGATTTCGCCGATCAGGGGCACGTGCGGGGCGGCGTCCGCCGGCAACACACCGTCGAGGCGCGGGTCGGGGAACATTTCGAGCTTGCGCGCGTAGGGCACGAAGCCGGAGCGGCGGTAGAAACCGAGTGCTCCGGGGTGGTCGAAGGTGCAGGTGTGCAGCCACACCCGCTGAACGTCCTCGCGCCAGGACAGTTCGAGGGCCCGGTCCATCAGCCAGCGGCCGGCACCGGCGCCGATCGCTTCGGGAACAAGGCCGAAAAAGGCGATCTCGACGGACGGCATCTCCCGGAAATCCAGTTCCAGCATGCCGATCGGCGCGCCGTCGCGCATCGGCAGATAGATCTCGACGGCCGGGTCGCCGAGGATCGCCGACAGCGCGGAATCATCGAGCCGCAGTCGCGAGTTCCACAGCCAGTCCGCGCCGATGCGGCGGAACAGGTCGCGATAGGCCGCAGCGGGGAGGCCCTGTACGGGCTGCAACGTGATGTCGGGGTGGTCGCCCGACTTGGCGGGGCCGGGCGGAGCCACCATCTCAAGGAAGGTGGCGATCGCCGCGGCGTGGCCGTCGGGCAGGTCGGTATAACCGTCGTGTACGATGCGTGTCATGCCTCTGCCGATAGCGCGGCGGCGTCTGCGGTGCAATGTCGCCGGGGCATCCGGATACATGGCCGGCTGCGGTGCGCTATGCTGAAAAAGGCGGAAAGCATCGAATCTTTCCGCATGTGATAGGGATCGAGGATGCGCAGGATCTCCATCCGAACCCTGCTGGCGCTGAGTTCAGGCGGCCTCGTGCTGGTCGCCACGGCGCTGGTGCTGTGGATCTCGCTCACCGTGAGCACGACCAATACGGTCAATCTGCTCAACGAGCGGATGGTGCTGATCCTGGACGGCATCGAGAACGAGGTCCGCGATAAGCTCGATTCCGCCAGCGGCCTGGTCGGGGGTATCGCGTCTGAAATACAGACGACGCATTTCCGTGCCGCGTCGCCGGAGGAAATCGTCGACGCGCTGACCGTCGTGCTCGCGACCTCGCCGGAGGTCGGCGTCCTGCTCTACTGGGACCGCAACATGGTGCGCCGCGGGGTTTTCCGCGACGAGGACGGCACCCTGAAGCCGCTGACACCGCTGGCCAATATCGATCCGAGACTGCGCGACAGACTCGCAACGGTGCCGCCCGGCGGGGCGCCGGTCTGGGGCGAGCCGGTCGTCGATGACGGAACGACCTATCTCAACGTCTTGGCGCGCATCGACTCCTCTGATGCCGACGTCGCCTTCGTCGGGGCCGCGGTGTCGCTCGAGCAGTTCTCGAAGTTCGTTTCCTCCGTCGGCCGGGTGTACGACGCGACCGCGTTCATCCTCTATGGCAACGACCGGCTGCTCGCCCATCCCGATCTGGCCGGTGAGTCGGACGCAGACTTCCACTACTCGGTCATTCCGGTCACCGAGGCGAAGGACCCGGTGATCCTCAACCTCAACAAAGGGGTCTCGCTGTCGTTCATGAAATCGGCGCGCGAAAAGGGCGTCGAGGTCGACCGCATCGACATCGAGTCGGACCGCTTTATCGTCCTGTACAGGTGGATGATCGGATATGGCGAGGAGCCGATCGCGGTCGGCGCCTACTACCGTCAGGAACAGCTCGGCGAGGCGATGCAGCGACTGATGATGTCGGGCGTCGTCGGCGTCGTCGTCGTCCTGCTCGCCGTGCTCGCCGCCATCCTGATCGGCGGCTTTATTGCACGCCCGGTGCGCCGGCTCGCCGACAGTGCAGCGGCGATCGCTCGGCTGGAGATGGAGACCGCGCCGCGGCCGGGCGGCAGCGCGATCACCGAAATCGACGACCAGGCGCGCGCTTTCAACGTCATGCTCGACGGGCTCAAGGTGTTCGAGACCTATGTGCCGCGCCAGCTCGTGCAGCGGCTGATCGCGCTCGGCGGCGAGAAAAGCGTCATGTCGGAGACGCGCGAGGTGACCGTGATGTTCACCGACATCGTCGGGTTCACGGAGATCGCCGAGCGCATGGGGGCGGAGGAGACCGCGGCGCTGCTGAACCGGCATTTCGGCCTCTTGGCCGAGTGCATCGTCGCCGAGCGTGGCAGCATCGACAAATATATCGGCGACGCCGTCATGGCGTTCTGGGGCGCGCCGGACCGGCTCGACGATCATGCGAAGCGGGCCGTCGACGCCGCGCGGCGTATCGCCAACACGATTACGCGCGACAACCAGCGCCGGGCGCTGAAGGGCCTTGCCCCGATCCGGATGCGGATCGGGCTGCATTCGGGACCGGCGGTGGTCGGCAATATCGGTGCACCCGGGCGGGTCAACTATACGATCGTCGGGGACACCGTGAACGTCGCGCAGCGCCTGGAGGTACTGGGCCATCAGCTCGACGGCGGCAACGACGTGACGGTGCTGATGAGCGCCGAAACGGCGCGGCTGGCCGAGGTCGGCGCGGCAGGCGAAGATGTCGGCAGGCACAGGCTGGCGGGTGTGCCGCATGACGTTCAGGTGGTCCGTCTGTACCACCGCCTGGAGCAGGTTGCCCCTGTCTCAGCGACCCCTGATCGGGCTGGCTCTGGCGCGGCTGTCAATGACCCGGCGAGCGCCGAGAAGGCACCCGTGTCGGTCAAGTGATCGCGCACTCGCGCAATCGGGCGCGATACGGCGAGACGGTTTCCGGCTAGTCGAACAGGTCGAGATCGATGCGGTAGCTGATGCCCATGCCGGCCGTGAACTGGTCGCGGCTGCCGGCAACCGTGACGATCGGGGAATCTCCCGCGCCGCTGGTCAGATGGTCGTAGCCGGCGCGGAAATGCAGGTCGACCTTGTCGGTCAGCGAATAGATGGCGTTGGCCTGGAGACCGATGGTCTTGATGCCCGAGCCGGCGCTGTAGACGGGAAGACCCGACAGCGCGGACTGCGTCGGGGACACCGAGAAATAAGTGTTGAAGTATTCGGAGTCGGCGAAGCTCAGGTTGGGACCGGCGCGCAGGACGAACTGATCCGTCGGCTGCCAGACGCCATACACCACCGCTTCCCCGACGAAGCCTTCGTGACCGCCGAAGCCGCGGCGCAGGGCGACGTAGGCGCCCCAGTAGTTCACTTCGTAGGCCGCCTTCAGGCCGAGCTCGAAAGCCGAGTCGACGTTACCGAGGCCGATCAGGGCCGGATCGGAAAACTGGTCGCGCTCGCCGACGAAGCCGAAAGACGGTCCGATCGCGAACCCGACGGTTCTCCCGCCGAAGTCTCCCAGGCCGGGGATCCGCAGGTATTCCAGCGTAACGATCGGCCAGGGTGCGATTTCGTAGTCGTCCGAGCCTTCGTAGTCGGGCTGGACAAGGCCGCCGATGCCGATGCGGAACGACAGGTCGGTCGTGGAGGTGTCGACGGTCCCGTAGTCGCTTTCCAAGTCGTCGGCGGCCATCGCCGGTCCGGCAATGCCAACCGCGGCAAGAACCGCAAGATACACAGGAAGCTTCACGCCGTTTCTCCAATGCCGACACACCGACCGCACGGGACGGTTCAATACTACGCAAGCTCCATCTTTAGAGATCAGTTTTTGTAAACGAAATCCCGGCGCCACGCGATTGGCTTCCACTGTGGCGGGCATGTCACACCGAGCCGATGGTCTTCAGCTTGGCGCGCGGGTGGATTTCGTTCTGCGAGAGAACCGGAGTCTGGGCGCGGAAGCGCTCGATGATCGAGCGAACATACGGCCTCACGGCGGGGCTGGTCAGCAGGACCGGTATCTCGCCGGACTGGGCGGCTTCCTCGAACCGGTCGCGGATCGTGGCGATGAACGACTGCAGCTTGGAAGGCGCCATCGCGAGCTGCTTTTCGTCGCCGTCGCCGTAGAGCGATTCCATGAAGGCGCGCTCCCAGTCCGGCGACAGCGCGATGATCGGGACGTAGCCGCCCGGCGCCTGGTGCTGGGCGCAGAGCTGGCGGGCGAGACGCGAGCGCACATGCTCGGCGACCGAACGCGTCCCCATGCCGGAGCCGGCCACCTCGGCGATGCCTTCCAGTATGGTCGGCAGGTCGCGGATCGAGACGCGCTCGTCGAGCAGCGTCTGCAGGATGCGCTGGATGCCGGAGATGGTGATGTGCTGCGGTACGATGTCGTCGACCAGGTTGCCTTCTTCCTTGGGCAGGTCCTTGAGGAGCTTGGAGACGTCCGCATAGGACAGCAGTTCGGCCATGTTGGCGCGGATCAGTTCGGTCAGATGGGTCGAGACGACGGTGGCGGGATCGACCACCGTCAGGCCCTTCATCTGGGCCTCGTCGCGCAGCGAGGAATCGATCCAGGTGGCCGGCAGGCCGAAGGTCGGCTCGGTGGTGTGGACGCCGGGCAGGTCGATCTGCTTGCCGCTCGGATCCATCACCATGTCCTGGCCGGGATAGACGATGCCGCGGCCGGATTCGACTTCCTTGATCTTGACCACATACAGGTTCGCTTCGAGCTGCATGTTGTCGAGAAGGCGCACCGGCGGCATCAGGAAGCCCATGTCGGCTGCGAGCTGGCGGCGCAGGGCCTTGATCTGGCCGGTCAGCCGGTCCTCGCCGTCCGCGCCGTTGATGAGCGGCAGCAGGGCGTAGCCGATCTCGATCTTGACCTCGTCGATGGCCAGCGCGCTGGAAATCGGCTCCTCCGCCGGTTCCGCCGCTGCCGCCGCCTCCTCGGTGGCCGTCTGTTCGTCGTCCTCCTTTTTCTTCTTGCCCCTGGCCGCGCTCCAGGCGAGGCCACCGGCACCCGCGGCCAGGGCCATGAACGGCAGCATCGGGATGCCGGGCAGCAGCGACAGCACGACCATGACGAAGGACGACATGCCGAGCGCCTTGGGGTAGCCGGAAAGCTGCTGGATCAGCGCCTTGTCGGCCGAGCCGGTGACGCCGGCCTTGGAGACCAGCAGGCCCGCAGCGGTCGAGACGATCAGCGCGGGGATCTGCGAGACCAGGCCGTCGCCAACTGTGAGCAGGGTGTAGGTGGTGCTCGCCTCCATCATCGACAGCCCGTTCTGGGCGACGCCTATGATCATGCCGCCGAGGACGTTGATCAGGGTGATGAGCAGGCCGGCGATGGCATCGCCGCGCACGAATTTCGACGCACCGTCCATAGCGCCGAAGAACGTCGATTCGTCCTCGAGCGTCTTGCGCCGGCTGCGCGCGGTCTCCTCGTCGATCAGTCCCGCAGACAGGTCGGCATCGATCGCCATCTGCTTTCCGGGCATCGCGTCGAGCGTGAACCGCGCGGCCACCTCGGCGATGCGGCCCGAACCTTTGGTGATGACCACGAAGTTCACGATGACGAGGATCGCGAAGACGATGATGCCGATGACGAAGTTGCCACCCATCACGAAATTGCCGAAGGCCTCGATGACGTGGCCGGCGGCATCGGTGCCCTCATGGCCGTCGGCGAGGATCAGGCGCGTCGAGGCGAGGTTCAGCGACAGCCGCAACATGGTGGCGATCAACAGAACGGTCGGGAAGGCCGAGAATTCCAGTGGCGTCTGGATGAACAGCGCCGTCATCAGGATCAGAACGGAGAAGATGATCGAGACCGCCAGCAGCAGATCGAGCATCATCGGCGGCATTGGCAGGATGAGGACCACGAGGATCAACATCACGCCGAGCGCCAGCACGATATCACCGCGCCTCAGAAGTGCGCCGATTTCAGCGAAGGAGGGCAGGCCGGGTGCCGAGGAGGTGGTCGGCTCGCTGGCGGAAGTATCGGTCATTCAGCTTGCAATCCGCATTCGGGGTGCCGAGGTCCGGGCGTCATTTCGCTTTCGGGCCTGGAGAACATGCGTCCGGTGCGGATCGGCCGCGCCGCGTCGTTTGTGCCTGTAACGGTCCCGGTCATCTGGTCAGCGCATGGCTGCGCGAGTTTCGCCGTTGTTGGGTATCTCGAAGCCCTCGTCGGAATAGATGTGCAGCTTGTTGCGCAGGGTGCGGATCGAGATGCCGAGAATGTTGGCCGCATGGGTGCGGTTGCCGAGGCAGTGATCGAGCGTGTCGAGGATGAGATCGCGTTCGACCTCGGCGACAGTGCGGCCGACCAGGTTTCGGGTCACCGCTTCGGCGGCCTGCGCGGCCTGCGAGACGACGCTGCTTTCGTGGCTGCCGATCATCGCATCGAGCCGCGATCCGTCGGGCATGCGCAGGGCGTCGGCGCCGATCTCGTCGCCGGTCGCCAGCAGAACGGCGCGATGGATGGTGTTTTCCAGCTCGCGCACGTTGCCGGGCCAGCGGCTGAGCGTCAGCTGGCGGCGCGCCTCCTCGGACAGCGGGCGTGCCGGAATGCCGTTCGCTTCCGCGTATTTGCCGGAGAAGTGGTCGGCCAGAGCCAGCACGTCGGCGGGCCGGTCGCGCAGCGCGGGGATCTTCAGGTTGACGACGTTGAGCCGGTAGAAAAGGTCCTCGCGGAAGCTGCCCTCGCGCACCGCGTCGGAGAGGTTGCGGTTGGAAGTCGCGATGATCCGGATGTCGACGGGGACCGGCCGGTTGCCGCCGACGCGGTCGATCATGCGCTCCTGGATGGCGCGCAGCAGCTTGGCCTGCAGGCGCACGTCCATCTCGCTGATCTCGTCGAGCAGCAGCGTGCCGCCGTCGGCCTCCTCGAACTTGCCGACGCGGCGGGCGACGGCGCCGGTGAAGGCGCCCTTCTCGTGACCGAACAGCTCGGATTCCAGCAGCGCCTCGGGAATGGCGGCGCAGTTGATCGAGATGAACGGTTTGTCCGCGCGGTTTGACTTCTGATGCACGTAGCGGGCGACGACTTCCTTGCCGGTTCCCGACTCCCCGGTGATCAGAACGCTTGCTTCGGAGGGAGCGATCTGTTCGGCCAGCTTGACGATCGCGGCCATCGCCTCGTCGCGGAACACCAGGGCGTGGCCGTCGGCGGCGACGGCGGCGAGGACCGCGGCGATCAACTCGGGATCGGGGGGCAGCGGGATGTATTCCTTGGCGCCGGCGCGGATCGCGGCGACGGCGGCGCGGGCGTCGTTCTGGATGCCGCAGGCGACGATCGGCACGCAGATCCGCTCGTGGTCGAGGCGGGCGACAAGATCGGCGATGTCGATGGCGACCTCGACCATCAGCAGGTCCGCGCCGCGCCCGGTGCGCAGCGCCTTCATCGCCTCGTCGACCGTCTCCGTGTGGAGCACCTTGGCGCCGCGATCCATCGCGATGCGTGTCGCCGTGGAGAGCTGGCCCCGCAGTGAGCCGATGATCATCAGTCTCATCGTTTACATCCCTTCATACGCAACCAGGGCCCGTCGGCGTCAGCCGCGGTCCTTGAGTATCTCGGTCATCGTCACGCCGAGCCGGTCTTCGACGAGCACCACCTCGCCGCGCGCCACCAGACGGTCGTTGGCGTAGATGTCGATCGCCTCGCCG
>ENA-ORCV01000486-ORCV01000486.1-marine-metagenome-genome-assembly--contig:-NODE-486-length-25745-cov-4.951184_pt1 | contig 25745 bp, 18 predicted proteins | sample MGYA00237779_ERZ508509 | MGnify/ENA primary metagenome ERZ508509 (study PRJEB26180, sample SAMN06268772) | marine metagenome | isolation source: Bioluminescent Bay, La Paraguera, Puerto Rico | place... | reverse complement strand
ATTCGACAATTCGAGCGGCGCTATTTCTTATCCGGCCGGCGTGCTGGGATCGGCGATTGTGGTAGGCGCCAATGCGCCCGACCAGATTGGCAACTACACCAACTGCGCCAATGTTGATGTTCAGCTTGACAACAACGATGAAGACGATGTTCCAGGCAATGAGGAAGATTGCGTCGATATTATCGTCCCAGGGCACCTGTCCGTTAAAAAAGAGACCTCGACCGGGCAGGATGAATATGACGTTGGCGATAATATCGAGTTCTATATTCAGGTGATTAACGAAGGCGGCGTCATCGCGGCGCCGGTTACTATTAACCTGACCGACGCCGTCACGCCATCAGGCCTGACTCACTTGGCGACTAATTGGCCGGCCGGCTGGCCTTGCGCATCGAACTCACTCAGCTGTACTGTTGACCCTGCTATTATAGGCGACCTCAACCTAGGCGATCCTCCTTTCATTATCCAGATCACCATGGAAGGATCGAATCCGGGCAAGTATACCAATTGCTTCAATGTTTCGCTCAATAATGCGACCAATATTCCAGGTGCGCAGCATGACCCGTGCGTCACATTTTATGTAGGCCATGATCTGTCCATCGATAAGTCGGTAGACAACCCAAATCCAATCGTCGGAACACAAGTAACGTTCACGCTTAGTGTAAACAATAATCTTGGCTCAATTCAGACATATCCGACCGAAATAGTCACAGTTACGGATCTTTTTCCGGGTAATCTGTTGTTCTCTTCAACTACAGACCTGAATGCACCGCCTGACTGGAACTGCTCGGTCACGCCGTCAGGTGGGTTTTATGTCATCAATTGTGTTTGGGAGGGGGCGAGCCCGATTCCGCCGGAGTCGTCTCTGCCAGACATTACGATCACTGCGACGGTTACTGACGACACGCCATTGACAAACTGTGCAGAAGTTATGCTTGACGGCGCCAGTGACGATATTCCGGGCAATAATGGCTATAACCAGTCTGAGTGCGTGACGATTACGCCGGTGCGGGCAACGCTCGATATCATAAAAGACGTTCTATATTGCGATGCCTCGGGAGCGTCTTGTGTATTTCGTGTTACGGTAACCAATACCGGCGCAGTGCCCTATTTCGGCGACCTGATTACTGCTGATCTGATGAATGTCGACTTTGTCGGCCATTCCCTGACACAAGCGCCTACCTATTCCAACTCAAGCGCAACGTCCGCAAACTGCATTATGTGGCCGTATCCCATCGCTGTTAACTCAGTGCCTGTGACAGGCCTGATGAACCAGAATTCAGATGATTTCGGGTTGTGCATCTTTAACGATGCGATAATTCAGCCGGGCGGCAGCATTTCTTATGATGTTGAAATTGATCCATCGACTCTTGCATTGCCTGGCGGTTCCGCAGCGCGCAACTGCGCCCTTGTCGATGACGGTTCGGATACGATTACGGACATGCCTACGAGCTGTGTCGATTTAGAGCAACCGACGCTTGATATCGATAAACAGCTCGTCAACTGCGCGCCGGATATGTCGACTTGTACGTTCTTAATCTCGATTTCCAATGGCTCGACCACACCTTATTACGACTATCTCGCTATTATTGATGTCATGAGTACGGATGTCGGTGATGTCGAAATATTGACATTGCCATTGCCATCGCCGGTGTTTGGCAGCCAGTCCGGTGTGGATAATCAATCTGGTCAGCCATGCGAGTTTTACGGCAACACTATCCCGTCTCCACTCAGTCCTCCGCTGCCGGGCCTGCCAAATAACGGAGACGACTACGGCTTTTGCGCATTCGACCCAGCCTATATTATTGCCGGCGACCCGCTGACCTTCGACCTTACTATCGCTTTTCCACCAGGGACGAATCCGAGCGGCGAGACCAACTGTGTTTATATCGCCGAAGCCAGTTTTTGGACAGACTGGGAATATGCCTGTGCGGGGACACCTCAGCCTACGCTCGATATCGCGAAAGAAGTCACGTTTTGTACGCCAAATCTCCAATTCTGTGCGTTCGAGATTGCAATCACCAACCAAGGGCCAGGCCCTTACAGTGGCGATATCATGATCGGCGACTTCATGAACACAAGTTTTGATGATCTTATCGTGTTCCAGGGGCCGGACTATACGAACGCCAGCGCGAGCAACTTCAATTGCGATGTTTATCAGGGAGTTCTTCAATGGAATTCGCTGCCAGTCTCCGGCATGGTGAATCAGAACTCGGATGATCTGGGTGTTTGCGCCCTGATGGGCGCTAACATCGCTCAAGGGGGCAGCATCTCTTTCATGGTGGTGGAGATGTTCGACGCCGATACAGCGCCGGGAATCAACTGCGCCGTGTTAGTGACGGACGATGCACTAGAGGACATGCCGACCAGCTGCGCCAATTACGATTGGCCCGAGCTCGATTTCATCAAGACCTTTGACAGTTGTATGCCCGATATGTCGGAATGCACTTTCGCAATCACTATGACCAATGTGTCGAACACTCCCTATTTCGGGTTCCTCGTGATGGGAGATTTGATGAGCGTTGATTTCACGAGCTTCACGGCAACGACTTTGGCGTCACCTGTCTATGGCAGTCAATCGGGCGCCGATCCGCAGTTCTGCGACTATTACCCCGATTTCATTCCATCGCCGTTAAATCCGCCATTGTCAGGTCTGCCATTCAATTCCGACGACGCCGGAATGTGCGGATTTGGGGCCTATATCATGGCTGGCGACTCGCTAACTTTTGACATCACAGTGGCGTTCCAGGCGGGCGTAGATCCGAGCGGCGAAACAAACTGTGCGTATTTTATTGATGTATTGCTTGGATTCGATCCTGACCTCATGCCGCATTCATGCGATACGATCGCATCAACCTCGCTGCCTCAGGATCTGACTATCGAGAAAACGCAATGGGGCTGTCCGCCCTCGCAGCAGGGCTGCAATTTTAAAATCATTGTAAAAAACAACGCATCCGTCAATCATACTGCGCCGGTTACCGTCTTTGACTGGGTCCCCGGCTTTACGCCAGGTGTGGCGATGTTCAACAATTTGACGGTCACGTCAGCGTCATCAGGATGGTCTTGCAGTATCCTGCCGTCTCCGGATTATCATATTGAGTGCACAAACTCGTCTCCAAACATTCCGGCCAATGGCGCCGATGTCATTGAACTGACGGTTGACATTACGCAAACCGGGGCGCCAATTGAGAACTGCGCTGGGTTAAGTATAGATCCCGACCTGGGCTCTTGTATCGAACTCGCACATAGAAGAGGTGAGTTGCGGTTTGTTAAGACGCAAGCCACAGACAGCTGTATTTTAGCCAACCCGAACTATTCGCCGCTTTGCATCTTTGAAGTGACCTTGATCAACGATACTTCAGACCCGCTATCTACGGGACCAATTGAAATTCATGATGAATATCAGGATGCCAATGGAAACAATGCGCCATGGTTCATGAATAGCTTTGGTGGCACGTCGTCGGGATGGAGCTGTTCCCAGAACAGCTCGACAAATACACATGAATGTTCGCATCCGGGCGTCACTCTTAATCCAGGCGAAAGCGAGACGCTCTGGATCGAGTTGCACGCGTTCGGTAATGACCATGACATTAATTGTGCAACGTTCGTTCAGCCCTCTAATTTAAATCTGCCGCCATCATGCATTGATGTCAGGTAAGCGACTTGAAAGGAGAAAATCGATGAGAATTCAGAAACTGCTTGTCCCTATTTTTGTTGCTCTAACCGTGGCTTTGGTTACGGGGTATGTATCTGCCCAGGAGAGCCGCTCATCGGAGAATCCATTTGCAGCAGCAATTGAAAAAATAGAACGTGAACGACAGAAAACGGAAGCGCGCAGCCCCGCGGCGCAACGTAGCGCGCCGCCTCGAGAAGAAACGACGCTTCGTTGCATTGCTGGAGAACGCCAATGCACGTGTATGGGCGGAGCGGACTCAGGCGACTGTCGTGTCATGAATGCATTCTTGTGCGTCGGAGAAGATCGCTATACGCGTATGAAATGCGATGAGAATGGCCAATGCAGTTGCCGTACTCGCGCGTCCAGGGGCGACCAAGAAGTCCGGGGCTGAAGTTGTGAGCCTTCTCGTTTCGCAGATCGATTGGGTGCGATGGTTTCGCCCCAGATGTGAATCCAATATGCGCCAATAACGGCGCGAACGATATTTCTGCACCGACTTTGGCTTGTCGTGAGACAACTGGGCGAGAAACATCATGAAATATTTAACATCGATACTGGTCTTTGGCGTATTTGCATTAACCGGCTGCTATACAACATCGAATGACACTAATACGAATTCGACCAGTTCAGGCGAAAGTCCGCAACAATATTCACCTTGCGAGAACATTAGTCCGGCGAGCACGCTGGAAGAAGCAGCAAGCGCGCTGAATAAAGCTAAGCTCTGTCAACCGGTCAGCGCCTATTGTCCATCGGAAAAACAGATCGTTAATACGGAAACAATACATCGTATGTTTGTTGATTTGTTTGCTTACGGAGTGGATGGGCCACCATGGGGTGCTGCATACATTATTCAGTCAGAAGAAATGTTGCATGACGCCGCCAACAACGCCTGCGCAGACATCGGGAAAGCGCTTTACGGTATTGACTATTATTTGAATAACAAAACCGGTTATCTGAGTTTCCAAGCTACCTGCAGCAGCTGTGTGGAAAAAGCCCAATGTGGCGAACCCGGACAACTATGCTGATTGATCGGAACACAGAGTAGCGATCACAGGCAGGTTCTTGCCGCTAGAGAATCCTACAGTGTAATTGTTGTGCCAAATAAACAAAAAATTCCTATCTAACTCCAACAGGAATAGCGCAACGCCAAAAATATAGTGACGCGCTTCCATGCGCCGGTTGTTACTGAACTAACACTTGTATGCTTCTATGTTCAGTTATGAGCACAAATGTTCAGCTATGTGGTGCCCAGGAGAAGACTCGAACTTCCACGACCGTAAGGCCACTGGCACCTGAAGCCAGCGCGTCTACCAATTCCGCCACCTGGGCAAGGTTCGGGAGCAGGGCTCATACCGGGCGTGATATGGCGCTGTCAATGATCAGCGGCGCGCGGGCCGGATTGCAGACGGGCTCAACCTAAGTCTCGCAGCCGCTCGGCGGGAAGGCGGGTCGCTCGGCGGGAAGGCGGGTCGCTCGGCGGAAAGGCGGTCGCTCGGCGGGAAAGGCGGGCGCCGCGCGGCTTAAACCGCGCGCATTGCCGCAGGCAAGTCGCCGCGCAACGGCCGTCAACGCCCCCCAGGGGCGAACATGAGGCTTGTTTCCCCAATGCCCCACAAGTCCCCTGACGCGACCGGCGCGCCCATTCCGCCAAAAGCGAGGAAATCAGTCTTTCCCATGGAACCGCTCATGGCAACCCCTTCAGGGTTAACGCGCCGCTTGCGCTGACCCCCTTGCGCAATTGTGGCGGCGGCGGAATTCGGCTAGAGGCCTAGCCGGCGAGAGAACCAATGGGTTGGAGGCTAAGAACGGTGACGGGCAAGCTGGCGGTCGTATTCGGCGGATCGGGATTTGTCGGGCGCAATGTGGTGCGTGAACTGGCGCGGCGCGGTTGGCGCGTCAGGGTCGCGGTTCGGCGCCCGCATCATGCGCTTTTTCTGAAACCCATGGGCGCCGTCGGCCAGATCCAGCTGGTTCAGGCGAATGTGCGCCATCGCCCGTCGATTGCCGAGGCGCTGAAAAACGCTGACGCCGTGATCAATTGCGTCGGTATTCTTCATCAGGAAGGCGCGCAGAGTTTCACCGCCGTTCAGGCCGCCGGCGCCGCGTCGATTGCGCAACTCGCCGCCGAGGAGGGTGTTGAGGATTTCGTTCAGGTCTCGGCGATCGGCGCCGATGCGGAGAGCGACAGTCTTTACACGCGCACCAAGGGCGAAGCCGAGCGCGCCGTGAGGGAAGCCATTCCCTCAGCAACGATCATCCGTCCCTCAATCGTGTTCGGACAGGAAGACGCGTTCTTCAACAAGTTTGCGACGCTGGCGACGTTGTCGCCGGTCCTGCCGCTGATCGGCGGCGGCGCGACAAAGTTTCAGCCAGTCTATGTGGACGATGTCGCGGATGCGATTTGCGCGGCGCTCGCAAAACCCGATGCCCGCGGCAGGACCTACGAGCTTGGCGGGCCGCGCACCTACACATTCAAAGAGCTGCTTGAACTGATACTTCAGGAAATCGGGCGTAAACGCTTTCTCGCGCCGGTTCCGTTTCCGGTTGCTTCGCTGATCGGCTTCTTCGGCGAGTTCGCCAAATTCGTTCCGTTCGTGGAGCCGCCGCTGACGCGCGATCAGGTGAGGCTCCTGAAACACGACAATGTGGTCAGCGAGGGGGCGTTGACCCTGGCGGCGCTTGGCGTCGAGGCGCAAACGGTCGAGTCTGTCGTGCCGGCCTATATGGTGCCTTATCGCCGCTACGGCCAGTTCGCCGAACGGGCGGCCTAGGATTTATACCCTTCAGGGTTCTGGCTTTGCCAACGCCAGTGATCGGCGCACATGTCCTCGAGCGTGCGTTCCGCCCGCCAGCCCAAAAGCTCCTTGGCTCGCGACGCATCGGCGTAGATTTCCGCGATGTCGCCGTCGCGCCGCGGCGCAATCTCGAACGGGATATCGCGATTAGAAGCGCGCTTGAACGCGGCGACGGCTTCAAGAACCGAATAGCCCGTGCCGGTCCCGAGATTGATATCGACGGCGCCCGCATGTTTGCGGTTGGCGAGATAGTCGAGAGCGGCGACATGGCCTTTGGCGAGATCGACAACGTGAATGTAATCTCGCACGCCCGTGCCGTCGCGCGTTTCGTAATCATCGCCGAAGACCAGGAGTTTTTCGCGCCGGCCGACGGCGACCTGCGCGATATAGGGAAATAGATTGTTTGGGGTGTCGTTCGGGTCCTCGCCGATGCGGCCGGAGGGGTGGGCGCCGACAGGATTGAAATAGCGAAGATTGCAGACGCGCCAGGCGGGGTCCGCCGCGGCGACGTCCTTCAGCATGTCCTCGATCATCAGCTTGGTGCGGCCGTATGGATTGGTCGGTCCGGTTTTTCCATCTTCCGTGACCGGATTGTCGTTCAATGCGCCATAGACGGTGGCGGAAGAAGAAAAGACGACGGCTTTTGCATGCGCCGCTTCGAGCGCTTCGAGAAGCGCCATGGCTGACCCGACATTGACCCGGTAATAGCGGGCGGGTTCGGCGACGGATTCGCCAACCGCCTTGAGCCCGGCGAGATGGATTGCGCCGTCCGCGCCGAACGCCTTCGCCGCCGCTGCAATGTCGGCGAGATGCGCCGGGTCGGCGAGGTTTCGTTCCAGCAGTTCGACATTGCCGTTGGCGATATCTCCGATGCGGGCGACCGCTTCAGGATGCGAGTTTGAAAAATCGTCGATGATCAGGACTTCGCGGCCGGATTCGAGCAGCTCCACCGCCACATGGCTGCCGATATAACCGGCGCCGCCCGTCAGGATGATCTTGTTCAACATGAGGTCACTTCCGTTACTAAAGCAAATCTTCCCGGCCGCGCTTTTTCAGTTCCTCGACGATCTCGCGCACCGCCTGCGCATTGTCACGCGGCGCGACAAGCACGGCGTCGTCGACGGCGATAATGATAAGATCGCTGACGCCCGCAGCAGCGACTAGCGGGCCCTCGGTGCGGATGATATTGCCGGCCCCGCCAAGCACAACCACGTTGCGGCCTTGCGGCTGGGTTTCGACTTCGCTCCAGCTGCCGATATCGGTCCAGCCCACATCGACCGGCGCGACGATCGCCGCCTTGGCTGTCTTTTCCATCACGGCGTAGTCGAGGGAGTTTGAAGGGCAGGGGGAGAAGGCGTCCTCGTCAAGGCGGATGGCGGCGCCCGACATGACGCTTTTGTCGAGCGCTGCAATGGCGGCGGATTTGATTTCCGGCGCGTGATTTTTGAGTTCCTCAAGCATCGCGCTGGCGCGGAAGAGGAATATGCCGGCGTTCCAGTAATGGCGGCCGTCAGCGAGATAGGCCTCGGCGGTTTTGCGGTCCGGCTTTTCCCTGAAAGCTGCGGCTTTATAGACGGAATCCGAAAGCGCTTCGCCGGTCTGGATATATCCGTAGCCGGTGTGCGGCCTTGTCGGTTTGATGCCGAATATGGCGATGTAGCCGTCCTCGGCGGCTTTCACCGCTTTGGCGATGGCGGCGCGGAACCCTTCGCCGTCGGGAATATGATGGTCCGCCGGCATCAGTAGAATGAGCGCGTCGTCATCATGCCTTGCGACCCAGGCGCTGGCGACGGCCGCGACGGCGGCGGTATTGCGCGCGCAGGGTTCGAGAATGATGTCGCCCGGAACCATATCGAGTTCGCGAAATTCTTCGGTGATGACCGGGCCGTGCTTGGCGCCGGCGATGACGACCGGCGGCTCGAAATTCGGGTCGACCTCTGGAGAAACCCGAAGCACCGTTTCCTGAAACATGGACTTGTCCGTTACGAGTTTCAAAAACTGCTTGGGACGATTTTGCCGCGACATCGGCCACAGCCTTGTACCCGAGCCGCCCGACATGATGACCGGTTGAATTTTCATGTTTCCCCATTCGTTTCCAGAAGCGCCGCAGTCTCCGCTACGGATTCAAATAAATGATAAAGAATGCTGGCGGGAACGTCCGTGACGCAAGGCGCGCCATGTCCGTCATACTGATCGCACCATAGGCCCTGATTATGACCGTTTCCCGGCGGTGCAAGATAGGTTTCAAAGAGCCGGTCAATCAGCGCGCCGGCCTCCGCTTCGCGGGGCTCGCCGAGCCGGCTGAGCGTGAGAGCGGCTTTGAGATATTCTGTTTGCGGCCAGAGTCGCCGCGCGCCGGCGTTTGCGCCGCCGCTCCGGTCGACGGCGTCGACCAGGAAGCCTTGTTTATCGAGCCCTGTTGCTTTCGCGCTTTCAAAAAGGCGTTTCATGAGCTGGCGGTTGTTCGCGCCCTGAAGCCGGTCATAGCGGCCGAGAAGCCAGATCCATTCCATCATGTGACCGGGTTCGACAACGCCGCCCTTTGAGGCGTCCTGCGTTTTCAAATCATCCTGAAAGTATTCGAGAAGCGTGTCGCTTCTTGACAGAAAGCGCATTGAGAAGAGATCGAAAACCTGCGCCGCGCGGTCCAGCCATCGCGCCTCTCCGGTCGCGTCCGCAAGCGCCATGAATGCTTCGAAAAGATGCATGTGCGGGTTCTGGCGGCGCGGCGTTTCCCCTCTGTCGTTTTCCAGCCACCCGCCATGGGGGGAAACGAGTTCGCGATCGAGAAAGTCCATCGCGCGCCAGGCGAGCTCTGTCGCGCGTTTGTCCTTAGCGGCTTTCCAGCGTGCCGAGCAGGCCAGCAGCAAGAACGCCTGATCGTAAAGGTCGCGCCGGTCGTCGAGAACTTCTCCGTCATCGGACAATAAATGAACGCATCCGCGCGCGCCGGCTTCCGGGCAGGCTTTGTCGAGAAAATCATCGAATCCTAGCGCGGCGAGGCGCTCGCCTTCCGGCGCCCAGCCGGCGAGCGCGGCCATGGAAAACGTGTAAATCTGCCTCGCCTGAACGCGGACGCGCCGAACGCCATCGCCCGCCGGCGCGCCGTTGAAATCGAGACTTTCGTGAAAACCGCCGCGCGCCGAATCATAAGCGCGCGCCGCCCACAAGGGCAGGCAATCCTGGACGAACCAGGCCTTGAACCGTTCCATGGACAGGCGCCAGGCGGTCATCTGACGGTCGTCTCCTTGCCTCGTCGCCATTCCGTAAAGCGCGGCGCGAAGCGGGTCAAATACTGAGGCTTTCTAAGGTTTAATCTCAGAAACAGGTTTTTCGCAGGCCCTTTGTTTACTTTGCGAAATTGTCTGATAATGCGTCCCGACCGGTAAACGAAAGACTGCTGAAGGGGCCCGTCATGGGTAAATGGATCAGAGCATTGGGGTGCGTCACGCTGGCGAGTTTCGCCGCATGGCCGGCCGCAGCGCAAGATGACGCCGAAGAGCCGCGCGGGGACTCGATTGAGCTCGGCTATCTTGAGGAGGTCAGCGTGGGCAAGCTCGGGCTCCATATGAAAGGAAAGCTCGACACGGGCGCCGATACGAGTTCCGTCCATGCGTATAACATCGACGTCTACAAGCGCGGCCAGCGCGACAACTGGGTCCGCTTCCGCCTGATCGGCAAGGACGGCCGCTCGATTCGCTACGACCAGAATGTCATTCGTTTCGCCCAGATCAAGACCAAGACCGGCGGCACGATTCGCCGGCCGGTTATTCATCTGCCGCTGTGCGTCGGCGGTGTGGCGGGGCTTGCGGAAATCAATCTCGCCGACCGCGGCGAGTTCGAGTTCGATATCCTGATCGGGCGCGAGTTTCTGGCGAATCGCATCCTGGTCGACTCAGGCCGCACGTATATTTCTGAAGAAGCCTGCGAGTCAGGCGGCGATGAATAGCATTCGTCACGCAATCCTGTTGGGGATTGGGCTGATCATCGCCGGGCTGGCGGTTTTCCTGTTCAAGGTCGGGACGCTCGGTTATCCGGTCTCCGCCAAGGCGACGACCACGGTATGGGATTTCGAGATCTTTCTGGAGTTTGAAGGGCAGGACCAACCTGCGCGGCTTGAGGTTTACCTTCCGGCCGGCGATGTCGAACGCACCTTTCCGCAGGAGCAATATTACAACGGTCCCTTCGGTCTCAACCTGATGACCGAGCCGGCGACCCGCAACCGCAAGGCGGTCTGGACCTATCGCTATCCCAGCAACCGCAAGGTTTTGCGCTACACGGCGCAGACTGTCGGCGAAACCCAGTCGACGCGATTGCCGGATGCGTTCGCCCGCGGCGGCGCCGACCTCATCCCTTATGAAGCCGATCCCATCAAACGGCAGGCCTTCATCGTCTGGACCGGCGACTTGCGCCGGCGTTCGGCGGATGACCGTTCCTTTGTAGATCTGGCGCTCAAGGAAGCTTTTGAACCGCGCGACGCCGGCGAACAATACGCCGATGAGATCGCTGTTTTGCTGGAAGGCCGTTCCGGCGTCATGGGACGTCTTGAGCTTGCCCGGCAGACGCTGCAGAGCGCGGGCGTTCCGGCGCGCATCGCCAATGGCGTCTATCTCACCGAAGCGCGGCGGCGGGTCGAGGTCAAACACTGGCTCGAATATTATCTCGACGGCCAGGGTTCCCGTTTTTTTCCGGAGGGCGAACCGTCGCGGTTCTTCACCATCTGGTATGGCGACCGCGAACTCGTCACCGCCAGCGGCGTTGAGGAGCTTGATGTACAGATTGCCCTGCAGGCTGAGCGCAACGCTGCGGTCGACATCGTCCGGCGCGGCGCAGGTGATGCGTCGCGCATTGACCGGATTTTCGGCTTTCACAGCCTGCCGCTGACAACGCAGCTTGTTTACAAGGTGCTTGTGACGATCCCGGTCGGCATCACGCTGCTCGTATTTCTTCGTCAGTTTATCGGGTTTAAGACACTCGGTACGTTCATGCCCGTGCTGATCGGCATCGCCTTCCGGGAGACGGCGCTGGTGAACGGGGTTCTGCTGTTTTCGGCGCTTATCATTCTCGGTCTGGCGCTCAGATTTTATCTGGAGCGATTGCAGCTCCTGCTTGTTCCGAGGCTGGGCGTTGTCGTCATATTCATTATTCTGGTGATGGCGGGCGTCACGATTGCGCTTACCGGCGCCAATCAGGCGATCGGGCTTTCAATATCGCTGTTTCCAATCGTTATTCTCACCATGACGATCGAGCGCATGTCGATCGTCTGGGAAGAATCTTCCGCCGGGGAGGCGATCAAGCAGGGGCTCGGCTCGCTCGCAGTGGCGAGCATGGCCTATCTCGCAATGACCAATAACCAGGTCGAATATCTGATGTATCAGTTTCCAGAACTGCTGTTGGTCTTGATGGGGCTGTGCGTTTTGATGGGCCGCTACACCGGCTTGCGCCTCAGCGAATTGTGGCGCTTCAGAGAGCTCGCGAAATAGCGATGCTGAAAACCTACCAGGCGCTCAGACGAAACGGCGTGATCGGTATCAACGAGCGCAACATCACTTATGTGAACGCGCTGAACCCGAGAAAGCTTCTCGTCCGAGTCGACAACAAGCTGTTGACGAAGCAGCTGGCGCAGGCGGCTGACATACCAACCCCCGAGCTTTACGGCGTCATCGCTAACGCGCGCGACATGAAACATCTGCCGGAGATGATCAATCACCCGGACGGGTTTGTGGTGAAGCCCGCCCATGGCTCGCAAGGCAAGGGCATTATCGTCGTCGACGGACCGCTCAAGGGCGGGTGGAGACTGTCGTCAGGGCGGCGGATCAAGCTTGAGGACATGAAGTTCCAGATCAACAACATGATCTCGGGCATGTATTCTCTCGGCGGCCAGACCGACATGGCGATGATCGAATATCGCGTGAAGTTCGATGACGTATTCGGCAAGGTGTCGTTTAAAGGCGTGCCGGACATGCGTGTGATCGTGCTGAAAGGCGTTCCGGTCTTCGCCATGCTGCGTCTTCCAACGGCGGAATCAGATGGCAAGGCGAACCTTCACAAGGGTGGCGTCGGCGCCGGGATCGATCTGGCGACCGGCCTCACCATGCGCGCCATGCAGCACGATCAGCTGATCGACGTTCATCCCGACACCGCCCATCCGCTTGAAAATATCCAGGCGCCTTATTGGGACGATATCCTATTGATGGCGGCGCGGTCTTATGACGTGACCGGCCTTGGCTATATCGGCGTCGACATCGTGCTCGACCGTGAGAAGGGGCCGTTGCTGCTGGAGCTGAATGCGCGGCCCGGCATTTCGATACAGATCGCCAACCGCCGGGGCTTGCGCTTCGTGCTCGAAAAAGCGGGCGCGCTTGCGAGCGACAAGCTGACGGCGGAAGAGCGCGTCGCCTTTGCGAAAACACTTTCGGAAAAGGCCGCCGACGCCGGCGAGCCGGTTATTGCGCCTGTTTGATTAATTCAATTAAAGAACTGTCTTCCCGTCACAACAGTCTGCTTCGGTTGCGTTTTTTGTCAAAATGTAGACGCCACCAACTTTGTGAACACAATTGTTTCAGCTGTCCCGCATTGGCTTTTTCTGTTCCTTGCGCAAGGGCGCGTAAGTAATCAGTCTCTTTTTGTTCTATTTTCTCGTCATGCGCCCATGAGGGATATGTTAGCGAAGTTTCATCGCGAAAGCTTTGTTTGAGCAATACGCCTTTCTCGTAATCAGTAAGCGCTTCTTTAAATAAACCAAGGTTAGCTTCTATACAGCCCTTGATTTGGTAAGCTGGGCCATAATCCGTCTGGGCGTTTAAGCCTTCGGTGATAGCGGCAAGTGCTTTTTCATACTCATTCAATTCCATATAAGTCAGGGTTAAATGATAGTTAGGCGGCATTACAGATGTCGGCGCCCAAGCTGCAATCACTTCCTCAAAGATAGCAATCGCTTGATCGTAATTTCCCAATCTTTTTTGCAGCCCTCCTTTGCGTACGAGACTCCATAGGGGAGGTTCGCCTTCAAGCTCTCCGACAAGTTCGAAATCATCGAAAGCCTCTTCGTAAGCGCCAAGATAGGAGAGTGCAGTGCCACGCTCTCTGTAGTAGTAAGGATTATTCGGGATTAAGTTGATTGCTGTATTATAATCTTGAAGCGCATCGTAAATATCTTCATCGCTACCCCTCGTAGCAAAAGCCAGGTTTAATTTTGACTTTGCTCTGCTGAAATAACTTTTCCCCAACAACGTGTCACTAACATGTTTGGCGCGAATAGATTTCGAATAAGCTTCAATTGCGTCAGTATAATAATAATTGTTATATTTATAATTGCCGATAAAAAAATTTATATGCGGCCAATACCACCAAACTGCAAGCCATGTTGTCGCTGCAAAAAGTAAGAATAGATTTTTTCGCATATTGCCCAGTTCCAGTAAGGTGTGGCAATCAAACTACCGTATCGTGGATTTTAGTAAATCCGCCGCTTTTTCGCCGATCATGATGCTGGGCGCGTTCGTATTTCCTGAAACCAGAAACGGCATGACCGACGCATCGGCGACGCGCAGGTTCTCGACGCCGTTGACGCGAAGTTGCGGATCGACGACGGCGTCTGCGTCGGCGCCCATGCGGCAGGTGCCGACAGGGTGATAGATCGTGTCCGAGCGGGCGCGGATGTCGGCGATCAGCTCTTCGTCGCTCGCCCCTTCCTGAAGATATAGCGCCTTGCCCTTGATTGCGTCGAACTTCGGCGAAGCGAAAATGCGCTCGACAATGCGCGCGCCCCTGACGAGGCGATGAAGATCGTCTTCATCGCTCAGAAAGTTCGGGTTGATCGCTGGCGGCGCCATGGGATCGCCGCTCGAAAGCCTCACGTCGCCGCGGCTTTTAGGCCGCAACACGCAGACATGACAGGAGACGCCGCCGCCGCCATGTTTTTTGCGGCCGTGATCGTCAACAAGGCCCGGCACGAAATGAAGCTGAACGTCCGGTTCTGCTTCTGACGGATCGGTTTTTAAAAAGCCGCCGCATTCGGCGAGATTGGACGTATAAGGACCTTCTCCTCTGTTGCGGTAGGCGGAGAGCGAAGAGAAGAAACGCGCCGCCATGGACCATGTCATCCCGACGGAGTCGGGCGAGGGGGACCGGTAGAGCGCCGTCCAGTCGAGATGGTCCTGAAGGTTTTCGCCGACTGCGTTCCGCTCGGCGATGACCTCGACGCCCATCTCGCGCAGATGCGCGCCGGGGCCGATCCCGGAAAGCATCAACAGCTGCGGCGACTGGAAGGCGCCGCTGGAGAGAATAACTTCGCACCGCGCGGCGACTGTCTTGCCGGTCTTGCCCTGGCGGAAATCAACGCCTTTTGCGCGGGTCCCCTCGAAGACGACGCGCTCCGCATGCGCGTCCGTGATGATGCTGAGATTGGCGCGCGGTTTCGCAGGTTCAAGATAGGCGACGGCGGCCGAACAGCGCCGCCCGTCGCGTTGCGTCACCTGATAATAGCCGACGCCTTCCTGTTTCGCGCCGTTGAAATCGTGATTGGACGGCAGCTGAAGCTCTTTCGCCGATTCAAGGAAGGCGCCGCAAAGCGGGTTATTGTAGCGCAGATCGCTGACCGTCAGCGGACCCTGATCGTTGTGATATTCATCGGCGCCGCGGGTGTTGCCTTCGGCTCTCTTAAAATAGGGCAGCACGTCGTCCCACCCCCAGCCATGCGCGCCATGCGCCGCCCAGCGGTCATAGTCGGCTTTCGTACCGCGAATATAGATCATCGCGTTGATCGAACTTGATCCGCCGAGAACGCGCCCGCGCGGCTGGTAACACACGCGGTTGTTGAGATGCTTTTGCGGAACCGTATCGAAGCGCCAGTTGATCGGCGACCAGTCGGGATAGAATGCGAAGCCGATCGGCGCGTGGATCAGCGGGTCCTTGTCGCGTCCCCCGGATTCGAGAAGGCAGACGCGAACGGTCGGGTCTGCGCTCAAACGATTGGCGATCGCGCAGCCGGCGGACCCGGCGCCGACAATGACATAATCAAATTCGCCGGCGTTCTCTCGCGCCGTATCGATGGTCGTCATAAGCCGCCTAGATGATTTTCCGAACGATAGAGAGTAGTTTTGCCGTTTTCGGTCCGTAAGGGGGGCGCAGCATCGCGGCGCCTTTTGCGAAGCGGCTCTGATAGAAGACCGGTTTCATGTGGGAGAAGGTCTCGAAACCGGCCTGTCCGTGATAGGCGCCGAGGCCGCTCTTGCCGACGCCGCCGAAGGGCAGGTTTTCCTGCGCCACATGCCAGAGCGAGTCGTTGACGGTTACGCCGCCGGAGACGGTTTTCTGGAGAACATGATCGCGCGCATCCTTGTCTTCGCCGTACCAGTAAAGCGCGAGGGGGCGCTCGCCGGCGTTGACTTCCGCGATGGCGGCTTCTGCGCTGTTGGCGGCGAGTATAGGCAGAATCGGTCCGAAAATCTCTTCGCGCATCAGGCCGGCGTCGCGCGGCGGATTGACGACAAGGGTGAGCGGCAGTTTGCGCTGCGGGTGAAGTGCGTTCGCGGAACCCACTTCGACGATTTTGGCGCCGCGGTCGCGGGCCTCCTCGACGAATCCTTTGAGCCGGGCGAAGTGGCGGTCGGATACGATCGACGTATAGTCCGCTGTCGTATCGATTTCCGGGAACATCGACCGCGCGGCGCCGGCGATATTCTCCGTTACCGCCTCAATCATGTCAGCGGGGGCCAGCACATAGTCCGGCGCGACGCAGGTCTGGCCGGCGTTGAGCATTTTGCCATATGCGATTGAAGCCGCCGCCTTGCCAATATCGGCGGACTTGTCGATGATCGCCGGTGACTTGCCGCCGAGTTCGAGCGTCACCGGCGTCAGGTTCTTCGCCGCCGATTGCGCGACACGCATGCCGATCGCGGTCGAGCCCGTGAAGAGCAGGTGGTCGAATGGCGTTTCAGCAAACGCCTGGCCGGTCTCGACGCCGCCGGTGACAACGGCGACTTCCGCCTCATCGAATTCGGAGCGGATCGCTTCGCGCAAAACGTCGCTCGTTCGCGGCGTCAGCTCGCTCGGCTTGACCATCACGCGGCAGCCGGCGGCGAGCGCGGCGATCGCAGGGGAAAGCGCAAGGAACACCGGATAATTCCACGGCGAGATGATCCCGACCACGCCGAGCGGCTGCCGTTCAATGCGGCTGGTGGCGGGCAGCATGTGGAGCGGCGTCGCGACGCCGCGCGGCTGCATCCATTTGCGGAGATGTTTTTTCGCCAGCCGCGCGCCTGAGAGCGTGACCACAATTTCCGCAATCACGCTTTCGTATTTCGAACGATTGCCGAAATCGGCGCTGATCGCCTCGATGAAGCGGCTCTCAAAGGCCTCGGTCAGGCGCAGTATCTTGTCGAGATTGGCGACCCGCTGGTCGTAGGACGGGAAGGGGCTATCTGCGTAGGCTTGTTTTTGAAGCGCGAAGAGACGGTCGATTTCACGTTCGCCGTCGGATTTTTCCGCGTCGAGGCTGCGGGCTGTGTCGCCGGCCATGACGGTTCTCCCGGTTATCAGCGCGTTTCAGGCGCATTTCTTGCGGCGGACTTTGGGCAATGTCCGGTGGAATGTCTAGCGCCTTCGGCGCCCGGCGATTGGCCGGAACTGGGGTTTTCCATCAGGGAATCGGACAGCGGAAAGGGCGGTGAAATGTTCATAATCAGCGGCGAACCGTTTGGCCGTTACCGCAAAATTGCGGCGTTCGCCGGATAAGGTGTCTTGGTATAAAGAAAGCTTTTCCCGGCTTAAGACGCTCCAAATGGCGGTGCTCATGAAACTACAGGCTGATCGACGGCGATTTTTGAAATTTACGCTCGTCGGGGGCGCATTGATGATTGCGGAGACGCCTCTCGGTTATGCGCGCTCGTTAAAAAACTCAGGCAACGGATTTTTGGGCGATATAGGCCCTTATTTGCGCATTGAACCGGACAATACGGTGATCCTTGGCGCGCCGGCCCCGGAAATCGGCACCGGCATGCATACGTCGCTTCCCATGCTGATAGCTGAAGAGATAGGCGCCGATTTCGACACGGTCGCGGTTCGGCAAATGCCGATAAAGCTGAAACGGGCGCCGGACGGGCGTTACAGTTGGGCGTATGGCGTTCAAGGCGGCGGCGGCAGTTTTACATTACGGAGGAACTGGTCGCCGGTTAGAAGGTTGGCGGCAGTCACCAGAACGGTACTGATGAAAGCGGCTAGCGAAGCGCTTGATGCGCCCGTCACACAATTACGGGCGGAGAATAACTTTGTAATTGATGAAGCAAGCGGCCGGCGGATTTCCTTTTCGGACATAGCCGCTCTGGCAAGTGCGTCGCCGTTTCCTGAAATCGCCGATGAAGACGATATTCCCCTGAAAGAACCGTCCGGATTTACGCTTATTGGGCAATGGCGACGTTCAAAAGGCGTCGAAGATGTCGTCACGGGAAGGGCTGTGTTCGGCATTGACGCCGAGATGCCGGGCATGTTGCACGCTGTGATCGCACGCTGCCCGTATTTTGACGGCGATGTCTTGTCTGTCGACGATTCTGAGGCTCGCGAGGTGGCTGGCGTTAAACATATCGTCAAACTTGATAAGCCTGCACATCCCGGGCAGCCATATTTAGCGGCAGGCGTCGCCGTTGTTGCAACGAAATTCTGGGCGGCGGAAAAGGCGCGGCGCTTATTGAACATTGAATGGTCGAAAGGGCGCGGCGCCGGCGAAAGTTCAGAGCAGATTATGGCTGTGCTTGAAGAAAGACAGCAGCAACCCGGGTTTAATCTCGTTAAAGACGGTGACGGGGCTGAAGCTCTTGCTCGCGCCACGGCAATCCATGAAGCGGTTTATGAATTGCCCATACTCACGCATGCTACGATGGAGCCGATGAATTGCATCGCGCATTGGAAAGGCGAATCCATAGTTCTAAAGGCGCCGTGTCATAACGCGGGCAGCGTAGTTGGCGCAGTGGCCCGCGTCACCGGTCTGGATATGGACGCGATTCATCTGGAATCCACGCGAACCGGCGGAAGTTTCGGTAGGCGTCTTTACGCGGATTGGGCGGCTGAGGCGGCGATCTTGTCGAAACAACTGAATGCGCCGGTCAAGCTCGTCTGGACCCGGGAAGACGATATGGCGAGCGATATTTACCGCCCGCCAAGCCGGCACCGTTTGCGGGCGGGGCTAGATTCGGATGGTGCAATTTCGGCGTGGAGTCATAGCGCCGCCGTTGCGACGCGCGATGAAGAGAGCGTCGATCAGGTAGACCGGATGCAGAACACGATCTGGGCCGATAACTTTCCGAGACGGCTAGTGGAGCATTTTGAAATTGATGCGCACCATGAAACATGGATGACGCTCAATGGCCCTTGGCGCGCGCCCATGCCTGCGCAGCAGGCTTTCGTTGTTGAAAGTTTCATAAACGAGCTGGCCGAAAAGACTGGTGCAGATCCTCTTGAGTTTCGATTGAAGTTACTGGGTGAACCCAGAGACCTTCCTTACGAACATTGGGGCGGGCCTACCTACAATACAGGCCGATGGGCCGGCGTGCTGAAAAAGGCGGCGGCGGCGGCCGGCTGGGGGCGCAAGGTAAAGCGCCGGCATGGCCGAGGTATTGCGGGCTATTTCACATTTGGCAGTTATTGCGCGCTGGTCGTAGATGTTGAAGTGTCGAAAAATAGAGACATTCGCGTTACGCGTGTCGTCGCCGCCGCTGACGCCGGGAGGGTCGTTAATCCAAACGGTTTCAGGGCGCAGCTTGAAGGCGGCATTATGGATGGTTTGTCCACCGCGCTCCGGTTGAAAATCGACATTGAAGACGGCCGCGCCGTTCAGTCAAATTTTCATAATTATCAAGTGATGCGTATCGCTGACGCGCCGCCGGTTATCGAAACCCATATGATTGAAGGGGGCGATAACGTGCATGGTACAGGTGAAATTGGTTTGCCGCCTGTAGCGCCTGCTTTATGCGCCGCCCTTTACCAGGCAACCGGCAAACGCATTCGAAAGCTGCCGGTCGGCGATCAGCTAAAAGCGTAGGGCAACTCAGGGAAAATTCAGATGGTTCAGTTTAAGGTCAACGGGAACGAAATGCGCTATGACGGCGATCCGGATATGCCTTTGCTTTGGTATTTGCGCGAGGACGCCGGTCTTAAAGGGACAAAATTCGGCTGCGGTATTGCTCAGTGCGGCGCTTGCACCGTGCATTTCAACGGCAAGGCGGTGCGCTCCTGCGTCGTTCCGATGGCGGTCGTTGACGGTGCGGAAATTACGACGATTGAAGGGTTGGCTGCAGGTGATGATCTCGATCCGGTGCAGAAGGCGTGGATTGAGATTGATGCGCCGCAATGCGGGTACTGTCAGACCGGACAGATTATGGCCACGGCGGCGTTGTTGGCCAGTAATCCCGACCCGAACGATAAAGACATCGATCGGGCGCTGACAAATATTTGCCGCTGCGGAGCGTATTATCGTATTCGCAAAGCCATTCATCGGGCGGCAGAGATCAAACGCGAGGGGTGATTATTCCAGCATGGGGCCGCCCAGGCCGCACGGCGATTCGGGCTGGCGTGAGTTCCCGGGTTCTAGGCAAAGCCCTTGAATGTCGATATAAGCTGAGTGGAGTAGCGTTGCATTCACTCATTCAGGCTTTCGGGGACTGGCATGAAAGTGCTTGTTGCGGCTGCGGGGGCGGCGGCTTTGCTCGCTTCGACGTTCGTCGATATCGATATTGAACCGGACGAACACTTGGTGTTCGTCAACAATTGCGACTTTGCGGGCGGGGCGGACGGCGAAAAGGCGCGCAGCGGGCACTATTTCGCCTGCGCTCTCGCTGAGATGATCCCTTACGATCATGCGGCGTGTCTTCTGAAAAGCGTGCGCATGCGGCTTCCCTGGGGAGAAGCGCAGACGGTTAAAGCGCTTGAGCAGAGAGCGGCAACCGAAGAAGCCTAACTTATGAGGGGTAATTGGGGTTAGGTTATAGAGTAAGCCTAATTGGCGAGGATCTCGTTTACAAAACTCTTTAATAACGCTTTTTGTTTTTCAGCAGTAAAAAAATCAGGGTCTGTAACAGCGTTTGTGCTAAGTCCCTCAAGATACATAACGAGTTGAATAGCCGCCTTCTCTGCGTCCAGGTTTGCAGAAAGTTCTGCTTTAGCCTGGCTTTCGCAAAGCGCTTCTTTAAAGCGTTCTACCCAATTTCTCCCGCGCCTTGCTTGTTCGCGACGCATCTTTTTATCTGGCAAAGTTAAGGACAACAATCCGATATAGACCCGCCAGGTGATTGCCGCTCTTTCGTCTGTGGGCAGCACTGAAAGCGCCATTTCAATAATTTTTCTTGGTCCGTCATGCTTTGCCCCCGCCACCTTGAGTTTCTCGGCTAAATCGTCGAACAGGACGTTCTTTGCATGAGTGAGCAACTCTTCCTTGCTGGCGAAATAATACTGAAGCGAGCCAGTGGTGACGTTTAAGTCGCTTGCCACGTCGCGGAGTGTAAATCCGCCAACACCAAGCTTGTCGATTACCCGGACGGCTGAACGGGCAAAAAGATCTTTTTTTTCGTTATGTTTTAGGGCGTTAGCCACATAAAGCCTTAAACAGCGCTGATTCTTATTACTATGATAATTATTTCTCAGCGCGTGGGTAGACAAATTATAATTATTACCATAATAATAATTTTGCATATCGGGTAAAGTGCGTTCTCATAGGAGATGCATGTGAGGCGAAGAGGGTTGCTGGTTTGTTGGGTGGCTGGCGTTGTGTTGGCTTGTTTAAACCCTTCGGTGACGGACGCTGCTGAGGTCACAATTGACCGTGACCGCGCAATGGAATTTGCGAAGCGTTTTGACGCAAGAATTGAGAAATGGACGGTTGAACATAGGGCGTCCGCCTATCAGGCTGCCGTCGTATACAATGGTGATTTCCTGTTATTAAAAGGGTACGGGACTGTTCGCGAAGGAGAGGGCGCTCCCGATCCAGAACAGGACCATGTCCGTATAGGGTCTTTGACGAAAACATTTACTGCGACAGCTATCGCCAAGCTATTATCCGATGGCCGGATATCTTCCGTAGACGAGCCTGTAAATCATTATCTTGTGCGGTTTAAGCTGCCGCAAAATAATGGCGCGGAAGTCAGAATTCGTGACTTGCTTAGCCATACTGCCGGTTTCGAAGATTATTTCTGGCGTCTGGCTGACACAAGCATGGGGCCGTCGCCCGTTTCTAAAGAAGCGGCGCTTGAGCAAATGCCAGCAATGGTGCGCCCCATAGGAAAAGAGCGGTCTTATTCCAATTTTGGCGCGTCCCTACTTGGTATGCTGATAGAAGATATAACTGGGCAATCTTATCCAGAGTTTTTGAAGAATGAAGTTTTTAAACCGCTTGGCATGACATCAGTCGTTCCGAACGGGGAAAGAGAATTTCCTGAATTAACGACGGCGTTTAACTTCAGCGCAGAGGGGGATTTCCATCCGGTTGACTATGTTCCGATTAGTCCGGTAATCGCGCCTGCGGGCGCGGTTCACGCATCGGCGAAAGACATGGCCCTGTTTATGAGCGCTTTATTGGGGCATGGTCCGGAAGGTTTTTTGCCTTTATTGAGCCGGCAGCGTCTAAGTAAGATTCTGCATTACTCCATCTCCGATAAATCAGGGATTGCAATGCAGTTCTTTGTGTCAGACTGGAATGGCCACCGTATAGTTGAGCATGCTGGGGGTTGGGTTGGGTTCGAATCCCAAATGTTGCTCATTGACGATGAGCTTGGCGTATTTCTTAACGGCGCCGGCGGCGGCGGTCAGGATTCAGAAGGCGGAGAGAATGGATGGATAAAGCGCCCCCCTCTATCGGGGCTCGGCATGCGAGAGGCGATCCTTACAGACTTGTTAGGTCCAAGAAACACTCCCCAAAAAGGTTTAAATAAGCCCGTAAACATAAGCGAGTATGTAGGTGTTTATGATGATCAGCGACGAACTTTTTCAAACGCCGTAGCGTTTCTGTACAATTATGGCCTCATGGGTATGCGCGTTACTGTCGAGCTGTCAGATGACGACGGCGTGTTGCTAATTAATGGAAATCGATATTCCTACGCCGGAAAAGACGTCTTCGTAAGGTCGGAAGACAGAATTATATACAACGCCACATTAGTTGATAACCAGCCAATTCATTTTTTTAGAAACGAGAATGGCTCTGTTATCGGGCTCGCGCCGAGTTTGTATATTTCTGAGTTCAGGCGCATCCCGGATTATCTCGCTCCCTTAACTGTTCGGATGCTGCTTGATTATGGATTGTGGGCCCTGATAGGAATTTCTTGCATCTTTGCAGTCTTGTTCGTTGCTGCAAGTGGATCGTTTCCAACATTAATTGGGCCAATTATTTCGAGTGTTTCCTCATGGGTATTCCTAAGGACGCTTGAGGAGCCGGGCCTTGGTTTCGGCGAAGTCATATTCGGTAACGATGATGCGCTACAAGGTTTAATTCTGGCGGCTAATGGTATGGCAGCAGGGGGCGCTGTCGCGTTGATTTTCTTTGTGGCCAACTTCGCCAGGATAATCAGCTCGAACACTGCTTTGCGATGGGGGACAATGGTGACTGGCGTTGGCTTCGCCATGATCACGGGCGCGTTAATGTTCGTTTTTCTTGGCGGCAATTTAATTGGCTGGTTACTGCCATGAAAAACAATAAATACAGGCTTCTTGCCCGACAGGCGGTTTTGTTTGTGGCAGCGCTTATAGCGCTTCATCCAGCCATGCCAGTACACGCTCAAGAGGTTGAGCGATCTGTCATGATCGAAACGCGTGATGGTGAAAGGCTCGCAACCGATATTTACTTTCCGGAGGGGCCAAGGAAAAACCTCCCCGCGATCATTGTTCGCACCCCCTATGGAAAGAAGAATGAGTCAGGCCCCGCGCAATTATTTTCCGCCAACGGCTTTGTGACGATTATACAAGATGTTCGCGGACGATATGAATCGAGCGGTGAGTATACCGTATCCGGACATGATGTTGAAGATAGCTACGATACGATCAGCTGGATCGTGAATCAGAAATGGTCGAACAAGAAAGTCGGCGCTTATGGCTGCTCGTACCCGGGGATCGTCAACGCGCGAATGGTGGCGAAGCCTCATCCGGCGCTGAAGGCGATGATATTGCAGGGCGCTGGCGGCGCCGTTGGTTCTGCCGGCGGGCGTTATCGGTATTTCGGTATTTTTAACGGAGGCGTACCCAATTTGAATACAGGTGTCGGCTGGTTTTCTCGCGCCGGTATGAAGAATTTCGCCCGTCTGCCTAAAAACATACCGCGCGAAACTTACTTGCGTATTATCGATCAGTACAGGCTTTCGCCGAGTATTCCTGGACGCGAGGTGTTGCCTGAAATGTGGAATAGCCTGCCATCTGCGGATATTATGGATAGGTTGGATGTTCCGCCTAACGATTGGAAGAAAGCAATAACGACGCCGCTTGATGATCCATGGTGGGATCAGTTTGATTATTTGGATGGCGGCGAAACAGTAACAATGCCGGTTTTGCACGTTAACTCCTGGTTCGATTATGCGGCGGCTGAGACGCCGTTTATGTTCAATCTGTTTCGCAAAAATGCGGTGAACGACCATATTCGAAACAGTCAATTTCTGGTTATGGCGCCGACTGGCCATTGTGCTTTTATGCATGCCGCAGAGGAGACAATCGTGGGCGCGCTGAACGTTGGCGATGCTCGCTATGAATACAATCGGTTATGGCTTGATTGGTTCAATCATTGGCTGAAAGAGGAGAAAAACGCCGTTACTGAACGCGCCCGCGTTAATTTCTATCTTATGGGAAAGAATGAATGGCGCACGGCGCAATCGTGGCCCCCAAAAGACGTACAGCTAACGCCGCTTTACCTTTCAAGTCATGGTCAGGCGAATAGCCGGAATGGCGATGGGCGTTTGCTGTTTACGCGAATTGAACCAGAATATTCGGATTCTTTCACGTATGACCCGATGAATCCCGCGCCGAGTCTGGGCGGGCCGATTTGCTGCATGGGTAATGCTTCGCCGGACGGATCTTTTGATCAGAGCGAAGTTGAAAATCGAAAAGATATTCTAGTTTACACGAGCGACGCGTTGGCGGATGGCGTTAGCATTGCGGGGCCAATTAAAGTCATTCTGAATGTCAGTTCTAATGCCAAAGATACTGACTTTACAGCCAAGCTTGTGGACGTTCACCCATCCGGGGAAGCGTTCAACATACAGGAAGGAATATTGAGGGCGCGCTACCGAGAAGGTTTTGACAGGCAAGTCTTCCTGAACGATGGAGAAATCGTAGAACTTACGATTGATTTGCAAGCCTCAGCACATCACTTTGCAAAAGGCCATCGTGTGCGTCTTGAGGTGTCGAGCAGTAATTTTCCGCGATTTGAGCGAAACTTGAACACCGGCGGGCGTAACTATGATGAAGTAGCAGGGGTAGAGGCGACAAACGCCGTTCATCACGGCGGCGTTTATCCGTCAAGATTGGTGCTGCCGGTCTTGAGTGAGTAATGGCGTGTTGATTAGGCGCGACAGTTCTTACTGTAAATGCAACTTAAACTCCCGACACATCTTGGCCTGTGTCGCATTTAATCGTCTGCATAAAATCCTGGTGGAGCTGAGGGGAATCGAACCCCTGACCTCTACGTTGCGAACGTAGCGCTCTCCCAACTGAGCTACAGCCCCATGAGGGTCTGCGCCGTCCTGCGGCGCGTCGGGAAGGTCCGCGTCTTAAGGCGAGGGGGCGGCCGCTGTCAATCGGCACCGGGCCGTCATAAGCTGGGCCCGACGCCATCAGGGAGCGCGCCATGTTCGAGATGCTTTTCCTCGCCGCCGCCATGTCAAATCGCTCGGAAATCCCGGCGGACCGGTGGGTCTGCAAGAACGACGTCGAGGTCTGGTGCGACGAGGAGGGCTGCCGGACAAGGCCCGGCGACGAAACGACGCCGCTTTCGGTCACTGCGGCGGGCGACCGCTCCTTTTCTGTCTGCGCCTATACGGGCTGCTGGGAGAGCGAGAAGGCGATGATGCTGAAATCCCGCGGGCGCACGGTCTGGATCGCCGACAACGTACCGTTCTCGACCCGTCCGGAAGGCGGCTTCGCGGCGGATGTGACGCTGCTGATCGTCGAGGGGGCCAGGGACGGCGAGGATGCCGGAACGGGCGTCGGCTTCGTCCGCGCCGGCGGTCTGGCGACGCCGCTGATCTGCTTGCGTGTCGGGCCGGACGGCGAACCGGCCGCGCCGCGGGACTAGCCGCGGTTGCAAGCCCCGCCGA
>ENA-ORCV01000484-ORCV01000484.1-marine-metagenome-genome-assembly--contig:-NODE-484-length-25969-cov-3.134057_pt1 | contig 25969 bp, 21 predicted proteins | sample MGYA00237779_ERZ508509 | MGnify/ENA primary metagenome ERZ508509 (study PRJEB26180, sample SAMN06268772) | marine metagenome | isolation source: Bioluminescent Bay, La Paraguera, Puerto Rico | place... | reverse complement strand
TAACCGGAAATCCCCACATGTCTATTGCTTGACCGGCGATAGCTGCCTGCGCCAAGCTGATCCGAAGGAAATTTGAGCGGAAACGGACGGATTATGGGCGAAATCTTCATTGGCAATGACCTGGATGGCGAGCGGCAGGTCCTCAACCTCGGCCGTGCGAACCGCCACGGGTTGATTGCAGGCGCGACGGGCACGGGCAAGACGGTCACGCTGCAGGGCATGGCCGAAAGTTTTTCCGCCCAGGGCGTTCCGGTCTTCGTTGCCGATGTGAAGGGCGATTTGGCAGGTATCTCCATGCCCGGGTCGCCAACATTCAAACATGCCGACAAGCTGGAAGGCCGGGCGAAGGAACTGGGCATGGATAATTATGCCTATTCCGATAATCCGGTGATATTCTGGGACCTCTATGGCGAGCAGGGCCATCCCGTGCGCACCACGATTTCCGAAATGGGGCCGCTGCTACTGTCCCGCCTGCTCGACCTTAACGACACGCAGGAAGGTGTGCTGCAGGTTATCTTCCGCCACGCCGATGACGAAGGCCTGCTTCTGCTCGATTTCGAGGATTTGCAGGCCATGCTGAGCTGGGCGGCGGAAAATGCATCAGAGCTTTCGGGCAAATACGGCAATGTCACCAAGGCCAGCGTCGGCGCGATCCAGCGGCAATTGTTGAGTTTCGAGGCGCAGGGCGCGGACCAGTTCTTCGGTGAGCCCGCGCTGGAGATCGACGATTTCCTCAGCCAGGACGAGCAGGGCCGCGGCTATATCAACGTGCTCGCCGCCGACAGGCTGATGCGCAGCCCCAAGCTTTACGCCACTTTCCTGCTGTGGCTGCTGGCCGAACTGTTCGAGAGCCTGCCCGAAGTGGGCGACCCGGAGAAACCGAAGCTCGTCTTCTTCTTCGACGAGGCACATCTGCTGTTCGACGATGCGCCCAAGGCGCTGGAGGACAAGATCGAGCAGGTCGTGCGGCTGATCCGTTCAAAGGGCGTGGGCGTCTTCTTCGTGACGCAGAACCCGATCGATATTCCTGAGGAGGTAGCCGGACAGCTGGGTAACCGCGTGCAGCACGCCTTGCGCGCCTTCACGCCCAAGGACCAGCGCGCGATCAAGGCTGCGGCAGAGACCTTCCGCATCAACCCCGATCTCGACGTGGAAGAGGCGATCACGCAATTGCGCGTGGGCGAGGCGCTGGTCTCCACGCTGATGGAGGATGGCGCACCCAGCATTGTCGAGCGCACATTGGTGAAACCGCCGCGCTCGCGCCTTGGACCCGTCACGGTCAAGGAACGCCTGATTATCAATTCGGTCAGCCCCTTCGATAACAAATATGATGTCGAGATCGACCGCGAAAGTGCCGAGGAAGTGCTAGCGCAAAAAGCCATTGACGCCGCCGAAACCGCCAAGGAGGTGGAGGAAAAGGGCGAGGAGGAAGTGCGCAAGCGCAGCCGCAAGAGCACCTCGATCTGGGAAAAGGCGGGCAAGCGCGCCATGTCTGCCGCCGCAGGGTCATTGGCCTCTGTCGCCGCCGCCGCCGTGCTCGGCCGCAAGTCCCGCGCTAACCCTATGCGGACTGCCGCGACATCGGCTGCCGGGACTATTGCGACCGAATTCGGCGGGGGTATCGCCGGGCGCTTCGTGCGCAACCTGGTCGGCGGCCTGATGCGTTAGGCTACCTGGTTGAACGTCCGCAATTGGGTGGGAAGCGGACTAGCTACTTTCGAAGATAATGTTCTTCGTCGCTGGATGGCGGAATACCTGCGGGCTCAGAGATGTTCGATACACTTTGGACAAAGATCCTAGGTTCTCCGGACACGCCTCGAAACCTTCGGAAAAACAATACCGCAATTGCTTCCTTAGAGCCGGACGGCACATGTACCAAGGAATAGTCCTTTGCCTCATCAATTAGGTATAAGGCTGTTTCTCTCGACAAAAGCGCATTTAGCGTAAAATCACATTCTGGATTGAACACTAAGATACCGCCGTTGGATATTTCTGCTCCAGTCATATAGAATTCAGGTATCCAAAGACGCACCGTGATCATACCGTACGAAGACTCTTCGCCTATGGTCTCTAGTGTACAGATATCATGACCGTCTCGCTCTTCGGCGCACCCGGAAATCAAAACTACGGGGAGTATCGCGAAAAGAGTCCAAAATCTCATGGAAGCGTTCTGCGCCCTTTCCTTCACGTCTGCAATTGGGTCGTTAGCGGACGTCGCTTGCCATCGCTCACCCCACCGGCAGCCTGATCTCCGCCACCAGCCCGATTACCTCGCCGTCATCGCCCAGCCTGTTGGCGAGCGTCAGTGTGCCGCCATGTTGCTCGGCGATGGCGCGGGCGAGGGTGAGGCCGAGGCCGGCGCCGCCCGTCTCGCGGTTGCGTGAGGCTTCGCCACGGGTGAAAGGCTCGAGCATGGAGGCGATCTCGTCTTGCGGGATGCCGGGGCCGTCATCCTCGATGCGGATCACTGCCTGCCCGTCGTCACGATGGAGCGAGACAACCGGCTTTTCGCCATAGCGCAGTGCATTTCCGATAAGGTTGCGCAATGCCCGGCGCAGCCATGTGGCGCGCAGGCGCAAGGCCGTTCGCTGCGTATCGCCCAGCGTCACGTCTTCGCCCATGTCCTGATACTCCTCGACCACCGAGGAGACGAGCGCGGACAGATCGGTGCGTTCGAGCGGGTCGCTCGGCCGCCCGACGCGTGCAAGCGAGAGGATGTCGTCAAGCGAAGTGGTAATGTCCTCGATCGTGTCGGCCATGCGCTGGCGCTCGGCATCATCTTCGACCGATTCTATCCGAACGCGCAAGGCGGCGAGCGGTGTCTTGAGGTCATGCCCGATCGCACCCAGCATCACGTCCTTTTCATCGAGCAAGGCGGCGATGCGCGCCTCCATGGCGTTGTGCGCATTGATTAGGCGGCGCGTGTCTTCGGGCCCCGAAGGTTCGAGCTGGTCGCTGGTTTCGCGCGTGGCGGCGAATTGCTCGACGCGCGTCGTCAGTGCGGCCAGCGGGTGCGTAATCCGTCTGAGCAGCCAGGCAAGGCCACCCACCAGGACGATATAGAGCAGCAGTGTCTGCACCACGATACCGGTGATCTGCAAAGGCTCAGGTCCGGGTAGCGGGACGCGTGCGATCAACCATTCGTCCTGACCTTGCCGCTTCAATCCGGCGACAAGCATTTCACCCAATGGGTCCCAGCCGTCGCGATTTTCAAAGCGGGAGTTGGTTTGCACCCTGCGCAGTCCGCGCATGATATAGGCATCGTTGGACACCGGTCGCGAAAGCACTACCAGCTGATCGATCTCAATACCTTGATCGGTCAGCATATTTTCCAGGCGTTCGTGCCGCTCCTCATCCTCGAATTCGCCTTGCAGGATTGGGGATTCGAGCGCGCGTTCGAGCCGAAGGCGCCTGCGCTCGCGCCCCGGACGGCGCGGATCGACATCGCCGGTGACATAATCGACGCGCGGATCGGCCACCAGCTGGAAAGCAAGTGCGCTGATCAGGCCGAATTCGCGGCGTTGTTCTTCGGCCCGGAAGCGCAAGACGCCTGAAAGGGTTTGCGCAACGAGCAGTGCCAGCGCCACGGCCAGCAACATTTGCCCCAGCAGGCTCTTGGGAAAGAAACGACGCATTATTCGCCTTCCTGTGCCACGCGGTGAACATCGGCGGCGAGGCGATATCCACCGCCCCAGACGGTCTGGATCAGCTTGGGGTCGCGGCTGTCCTCTTCCATTTTTCGTCTCAGCCGACTGACCTGGTTATCTACGGCGCGGTCGAACAGATGTGCTTCGCGCCCCTGCACCATGTCGAGCAGGCGATCACGGTCGAGCACTTGTCGCGGGTGTTCGAGGAAGGCGACCAGAAGGCGGAATTCGGCGGAGGAAATGGGCACGATCGTGCCTTCGGGATCGGTGAGGCGACGCTTGAGCGGATCGAGCGACCAGCCTTCGAATTCGTAATGTGCGTCGACTTCCGGCTCCGGAGCGCTACGCGTTGCACGGCGCAGGACAGAGCGGATACGGGCGACTAGTTCGCGCGGTTCGAACGGTTTGACGACATAATCGTCGGCACCGATTTCCAATCCGACGATGCGATCTGTCGCCTCACCCTTGGCTGTGAGGAAGATCACCGGGAGCTTCTTCGCCTCGATCAAATGCCGGCAGAGGGAGAGCCCGTCCTCCCCCGGCATCATGATATCGAGCAGCACAAGGTCCGGCTGTTCGTCGAGCAGGATCGTGCGCGCCTTCGCGGCGTCCGCAGCCTGCTTCACGCTGAACCCCTGGCGGGACAGATAGTCCGCCAGGGGTTCGCGCAAGCTCGCTTCGTCATCGACAAGCAGCAGCTTGATCTCTGCCTGATCGCTCATTGGCGCATCAATGTCCCCAGTTTCCCCCAATGTCTTAGCCTACTGAGCGCCGATGCATACGTCTAGCCTGAGGCTGCGCCGCGCGGCGTTCCTCGCGCGTGATTGTGCCATTGCCATCCTTGTCGGCCGCATCAAAGCGAGCGAGCGCGGCCGCATTGAATTCCGCCTGCGAGATCGCGCCGTCATTGTCGCTGTCTGCCTGGCCCAACATGACCATGCCCCGCATCATCCTGCCGGGGCCGCGCATGGCCATGCGCCTGCCAGCTTCCGACCCAGCTTCGGCACGTGCCGCGCGTCGTTCCTCACGGCGATCCTTGCGCTGATCGCGAATGGCGGCGAATTCCTCGCGGCTGATCGCACCATCGCCATCGGTGTCTACAGCGTCGAAACGCGCATTGGCGCGTGCTTCACGGTCACCGGCATCGAGCTTGCCGTCGGAATTCACGTCCATCCGGGCAAAGGCCTGCGTGGCGAGCTGTTCCACATCGTCGCGCGTCATTTCCATATTGCGCATCACACCACGTTCGGGCGCCTGCGCAATGGCAGTCCCGCCCACCAACAGGGCGGAAGAGGTGAGGCAAATCACCAGGGTCTTTCGCATAGGGGCTCTCCTGAATAGCTATTTTGAGCAGCGAAGTGCCGACTTGAAGGGGGGAGAAGGGCCAGCGCCCCGCTGCTCATGCTGTCGTTCTAGGGAGCCATTGTCGCAGCTTTATGCCGGGCAGGGGTTTTTGTGTCGCAATTTGTCACGCTCCGCGCGGATGGTTCATCGCCCGGAAATCTGCGGTCTAGCGGGGGTTCAGATTGGCGCGCACGCCTCCTCCAGCCAGGCGAGTGCATCACCAGTGAGTTGTGGCCCGATCACCTCGCTCACACGCGCGTGATAGGCGTTCCACCAATCCACTTCGCTGCGGGTCAGCTGGGCCTGGTCAACCAGCGCCTTGTCGATGGGTGCGAGCGTGAGCGTTTCGAAGCCCAACCATTCGCCTTCCATACCTTGGATCGTCCGTTTCTCGACCAGCACCAGGTTCTCGATCCGGATGCCGTATTCGCCAGTCTTGTAATAGCCCGGTTCGTTGGAAAGGATCATGCCGGGGAGCAATTCCTGCTCGCCGCCCGCCTGCCCGCCGCGCGGTTTTGCGATGCGCTGCGGGCCTTCATGGACCGAGAGGAAGCTGCCGACGCCGTGGCCGGTGCCGTGCGCGTAGTCGATGCCTGCCGCCCACAGATGCTGGCGCGCCAGCGTATCGAGCTGCGACCCCGTGGTGCCCTTGGGAAAACACTGCGTTGCGAGCGCAATATGGCCTTTGAGTACGCGCGTATAGCGGTCCTTCACCTCGGCGGGTGCTGTATCGGGGCCGATCCACACCGTACGGGTGATATCGGTGGTGCCATCGGGATATTGCCCGCCGCTATCGACCAGATAGACGCTGTTGGGCTCGAGCGCGCGATTGGTCTCCTCGCTCACGCGGTAATGTACGATAGCGCCATTGGGGCCGGAACCGCTGATCGTGTCGAAGGACAGGTCGCGCAGGTCTCCGCAAGCTTCGCGGAAGGCCTCCAATTTGGCGGCGGCGGAGAGTTCATCCACCGCACCCTTCGGCCCTTCGACGCTCAGCCAATGGAGGAAGTTTGACACCGCCGCCCCGTCGCGGTGCTGTGCGGCGCGGTGGCCTTCCTGCTCGGCTGCGGTCTTGGTCGCCTTGGGGAGCACGGCAGGATCGTCATGCGGCACCACCTTCGCCCCGCCTGCTTCGAGCGCTTCGAAGATCGCGACCACCGAACGGGCGGGGTCTGTGGCAACGCTCTTTCCGTCAAACTCTGCCAGCGAGGCTTCGAATTCCTCGCGCGGCCGGATGCGCACGGCATTGCCCAGCGCGGCGGCAACTTCAGCGGGCACTTTCTCCGGCGCGATAAACCAATCTGCCATGCCATCGGCATGAACTGTGAGATACGATAGGGCGACAGGCGTGCGGTCTACGTCTGAGCCGCGGATATTGAGTGTCCAGGCAACCGAATCGAGCGCGGAAATCACCACCGCGTCGAGCCCTTCCTCCTTTAGCCATTCGGCCATTTCCCCGCGCTTGTTGGCGCTCGAACGCCCCGCCAACGCCTCATCTTGCAGGAAGGCCGGCGCGGTAGAAGGCTCTGGCTGGTCTTGCCATACCGCATCGACGGGATTGCTTTTGACAGGGACCAGCGAGCGCCCCGCCTTCTCCAGCCGCCAGCGCGCCTTTTCCACCCAAGCTTGCGTGTGCAGCCAGGGATCAAAGCCGATTTGTGCGCCTTCGGGAGCCTTTACAGCCAGCCAGTCGGCCATCGAATCCTTCGGCACCGACTTGTATTCGTAGAGTTTGCCATCAACCTGATCGCGCACCTGCAACGTATAGCGTCCGTCGACAAAGATTGCCGCCGTATCCTTCAGCACCGCCACGCTGCCCGCCGAACCGCCGAAGCCTGTCAGCCATGCCAGCCTTTGGGCATAGGCACCGACATATTCGGAAAGATGTTCATCGCTTAGCGGAATGACAAAGCCGTCCAGCTCGCGCCGGGCGAGTTCTTTCCTCAGGGCAGCAAGGCGGGCTTCGTGGGTTTGCATCAGCATTGAATTGATTCCGGTAATATCTGCAACTAAGTGCTCTACCATAATGTGCCGGGCAAGATAGACCCGCCCGAGCGGGCTTTCCAGTCGGGCATTGCCCTGCCATGGAGCGCCATCGACAAGGACAAGGGTCCCATCGGACCACTGCAGAAAGCCAGCGAGTTTCCCCAACGTGAGTGACAAGACCCCCAGCGCGCCGCCACGCGCCGAAAAGCGCCAGTATTCCTACAGCCATCACGGTGTAACGATCGACGACCCCTGGCACTGGCTGCGCGACCCTTCCTACCCGGAAGTCAACGATCCAGACGTCCTCGATTATCTCAGGGCCGAGAACGCCTGGTTCGAGGCGCAGATGGAACCGCATAAGCCGCTTGTCGACGCCCTGTTCAAGGAGATGCGCGGGCGGATCAAGGAAGACGATTCCACCGTGCCGCAAAAGGATGGCGAGTGGCTCTACTGGACCGAATTCGATGAAGGCGCGGAATATGCCAAATATTACCGTCGCCCGGTTGCAGGCGGTGAAGCACAGCTATTCCTCGATGCGGTGGAACTGGCCAAGGGCCATGAATATCTCAGCATCAACGATATCTCGATCAGCAAGAGCGGACGCTATTGTGCCTATTCGATCGATACCAGCGGGGCGGAACGTTACACCGTCCATGTGAAGGACCTCGAGACGGGCGAAATGCTGCCCGACGTGATCGAGAATACCAATACAGCGCTTGTCTGGGCCGCGGATGACTCCGTGCTCATCTATGGCCGCGCGAATGAGAACTGGCGCGTCGACAATGTCCGCATGCACCGCATGGGCAGCGATGCCAGCGAGGATGTGGAGATATTTCACGAGGACCAACTCGGTTTCACCGTGCACGCAGGGCTCTCGGCGCAGGAGGATTACTTGTTGCTCGCGACGGGGGATAATGAAACCAGCGAAGTCTGGATCCTGCCCGCTGCCGATCCGCTCGCCAAGCCGCAACTGGTCCGCAAGCGAGAGAAGGGCGTGGAGTACGATGCCGATATCCGTGAGGGCACGATCTACATCCTCTCCAATCGCGACCATGTGAATTTCGCGGCCTATACCGCGCCGCTCGATAACCCTGGCGAATGGACGACACTCATCGAAGGATCGGATGAATTCTATCTTACCGGAATCAGTCTGTTTCAGGACTTCTACGTCACCGAAGGGCGGTTGAATGGACTCGACCAGGTGCAGATCCGTTATTTCGACGATCCTGCCCGCGTAGAGGAGATCGCCTTTCCCGAAGCGAGCTATTCCACCGGACTGTCAAACAATCCCGAATATGCAGTCGACAAATTGCGGCTCTCCTATCAATCGCCAATTACGCCGGGCACGGTCTATGACTACCATGTCGCCAGCAAAGAGCTAGAAGTGCTCAAAGTGCAGGAAATCCCCTCTGGCTTCGATCCGTCTCTCTACAAGGTGGACCGGCTGGAGATTGCGGTGCGGGATGGCACTCCGGTGCCGGTCACCGTGGTCCAGCGGAAAGACCGCGAGCAGGGCGGGCCGCTCCATCTCTATGCCTATGGCGCCTATGGATATGCCGTGCCGCCGGGATTTTCGACCACGCGCTTTTCCTACATCGATCGCGGCATGGCCTATGCCATCGCGCATATTCGCGGCGGGGACGATCTGGGGCGCAACTGGTATTTGCAGGGCAAGCTCGAAGCGCGCGCAAACACCTTCAACGATTTCGTCGATGTCGCGCGCGGGCTGATTGCGCTTGGCATCACCGCTGAGGGGAAGGTCAGCGCATCGGGCGGTTCCGCCGGTGGCAAGCTGATGGGCGCTGTGGTGAACCAGGCGCCCGAGCTTTTCGGAGCGGTGGTGGCGCATGTGCCTTTTGTCGATGTGCTTGCTACCATGCTGGACGAGACTCTGCCGCTGACGCCGGGCGAATGGCCCGAATGGGGCAATCCCTTAGAGAGCGAGGCGGCGTTCCACCATATCCGCTCCTACTCGCCCTATGACCAGGTGAAGGCGCAGGCCTATCCGCCCATGCTGGCAACCGCCGGACTCAACGATCCGCGCGTCACCTATTGGGAGCCCGCCAAATGGGTCGCCAAGCTGCGTGAGGTGAAGACTGATGACAATGTCCTGTTGCTCAAGACCAATATGGGCGCGGGCCACGGCGGCAAGTCGGGCCGCTTCGAGGGCCTGCACGAAACGGCGGAAGAGGTGGCTTTCGTGCTCTGGCAGTTGGGGATTGCCGAATAGTGGCCAACGGCTTCTCCATGAGCTTTACCGCACAGCCAGAGCACATCGACGAGATGGGCCATGTGAACAATGCCGTGTGGGTGGGCTGGATGGAAGAACTGGCCACTGCACACTGGCAGCGTGACGGCAGGCCGGAAGATGTCGCGGCCTATGCCTGGGTCGTGACACGGCACGAAATCGATTATCGGGGCAATGTGCGCGAAGGCGAGGAAGTGCTGGCCGAGACCGAAATTCGCGAAGGCCCTTCAGGCGCGCGCTTCGACCGCCACATCACATTCAGCAATGCCGATGGGAAGGCGATCGTACGGGCGCGGACGACATGGGCGATGGTCGATCGTGCGACAGGCAGGCTGATGCGGGTGCCGGCTGAAGTTGCGGCGCCCTTTCTTGACGGCGCCGGTCAGGACTAGGCCGCGACGCGCCGTTCCTTGCCCTTTCGCGGGCTGAACACTTTCAGCTTCTCATGCATTGTCCGGTTTCGTCCCGCCGCTTTCGCCTCGTAAAGCAGCCGGTCGGCGCGGGTGTAGAGATCGGCGAACATGGCGTCGGGCATGGCCTGGACCGGGATCTGGACGATCCCCATGCTCGCTGTGACCATGCGGTCGAGGCCCTCGATTTCGGCGGCAATGCGTGCGGAGATGGCCTGGCGATATCGCTCGGCACGCTGCATTGCATCCTTGCCGCGAAGCAGCAGCATGAATTCTTCCCCGCCGAGGCGCATCGACAGCGTATCCTTGTCCGCGACCAGCGCTGAGGCAGCCGCCTTGAGAACCTCGTCGCCTTTGGCATGGCCGAGTGTGTCGTTGACCGATTTGAAATGATCGAGATCGATTACGGCAAGCGTTTCAAAACCTTCGCAATGCAATGAAGAGAAACGCGGTTCGATTGCACGCCGGTTGAGCAGGCCGGTGAGCGGATCGCGCTCCGAAATATTCTCGGCAATGCGCGCCTGTTCTGCTGCGCGATCGCGCTCTCGCTTCATCGTCATGAAGCGATCCAGCACACCGAGCGTCGTCGCCAGCGCGTCCAAGACGCAGCCGATATAGAATAATGGCATGGCATCGGTCGCAGGGCCGAAAGGCAACAACGTCGTCGACAGGCGCACTACGCCAAGCAGCAGCAGCGGCACCCAGCCGAACAGCTGAAATTTTGCCGCGCGACTGCCGCGTCGAAGTGCATCAGCCAAGCCGAAAATGAATAGCAGCAGCACCGGCGCGAAGGCCGCATAATAAAGATCCGACTGGATCGATCGCAGAGCGAAAGGAAAGCTGGCGTGAAACAGGGCTGCGACCACCACCCAGATTGCCGCATAGGGCAACAATCCCCACAACCGCGGATTGACCCTGTCCGGCTCGAGATAGGTGTAGGCGAACATCGCCATGGACGCGACAAAGGCTGCAAAGCTGGTCACGATGGTGAAGCTGATGACCCTTGGCGGTAGGGTGACGATTTGTGCATACAGGCCCGACGACATCAGGATCAGCAGGATGATCGATGACAGCATGGCGACATGCCACAAGAGGAAAGGCTCGCGCAGGACCCGCCATGCCCCAAGGTTGAGGATAAGCGGCATGAGCAGCATTCCGCAGACTGCTGCCAACAGGAACATCATGCCCGCCGATGCCGGGTTGAAGCCTGGCCCCTGCGGCGCAACGATCGCCTGTTCGAGCATGATCCGCTGGGTCGGCAGGGCGATAGCGGCATAGACCGTTCGCGTTTCCTGCGTCACTGCCGGCAGAGGCGCCTTGAACATGTAGCCGAACTGTGCCGGCTGGACCTCGTCATAGGCCAGCGTCGAACTGCGCGCTGAGCCGTCTTCATCGACGACCATCAGGCTCATGCTCTCGAATACGCTGCGGCGGCTAAGGAAGTAATGGGGGGTGCGATCCTCGTCGCCGATGTCGAAGCGGAAGAAGACTTTGTCGAACGACATGTGTGGCCGGTGTCGGGTGCAATTCCAGCGCGATGAATCCGATGCTACCTGCGCGAGCGTCTCTTCGAGTGTGCCATAGGCAAAACACTTCTCGTGGATCGCGAGATTGCCTTGGGGTGCCTCACGCGCAGCAGCAGGGCTTGCGACAAGCGCCGAGAGCAGGGCGCATAGCCCTGCTAATACCAACCCTAACCGTCCCCAAGTCATGGGCGCGCGGTAGGTGAAGCTGCCTTAAAAGCGGTTAATTCAACCTACTATATTTCTGCATGGATCCGTTCGGGGATCGGTCAGGATAGCGCTTCGGCGATATCCAGCAGGTCATATCCCAGTTCCCGGGCGACTGCCGGGTAGGTGACGCGCCCTTGATGAACATTCAATCCATTCGCCAGATGCGCATCCTGTCGCATGGCTTCGCCCCAGCCCATGTCCGCAATGCGCAGCGCATGGGGCAGGGTGACATTGTTGAGCGCATAGGTGCTTGTCCGCGCAACCGCGCCGGGCATGTTGGCGACGCAATAATGCACGATGTCATCGACGATATAGGTCGGTTCGTCATGGGTGGTGGGCTTGCTCGTTTCGAAGCAGCCGCCCTGGTCGATGGCAACATCGACAAGCACTGCGCCCGGCTTCATCTCCTTGAGCATTTCGCGCGTAACCAAGCGGGGAGCAGCTGCACCGGGAATGAGTACAGCTCCGATCACGAGGTCGGCCTGCCGTATGGAATCGAGCAAGTTGGCCTCGTTTGAGAAGCGCGTGGTTGCACGCGATTCAAAGAAGGTGCCGACGCGTTCGAGCACTTCGGGATCGCGATCGAGAATGGTAGTTTGACCGCCCATGCCGGCAGACATCTGCGCAGCATTGAAGCCCACCACGCCGCCGCCGATGATCAGCACATTGGCGGGCATGACACCCGGCACCCCGCCGATAAGCACGCCGCGCCCTCCATGCACTTTTTCCAGCGCATTGGCGCCCGCATGGATGGACATGCGTCCGGCCACCTGGCTCATGGGCTTGAGCAGCGGCAGCGTCCCGCCGGGACCGGTCACGGTTTCATAGGCGATGGCAGTCACGCCCGATTTCACCAGGTCGGCCGTCTGTACAGGATCGGGTGCAAGGTGAAGGTAAGTGTAGAGGATCTGCCCTTCGCGCAATTGCGCGCGCTCCTCTGCCTGCGGTTCCTTGACCTTCACGACCATGTCGCATTCGGCAAAGATCGGCGTCGGGCCTTCGGTAATGGTTGCACCGCCCGCCATGTATTCGGCATCGCTCGCGCCGATCCCCAGCCCTGCCCCGCTCTCGATCCAGACCTCATGCCCGTGGCGCACCAGCTCCTTGGCGCTTTCGGGCGTCAGGCCGACGCGGTATTCGCGGTTCTTGATTTCGCGCGGGCAACCGATGCGCATGAGGTCTCTCCTTCGACTGGCAGTTCGTTACAGGCGAAACCGAATGTGTGCAATGAGACTTGCCATTGCGGTTGGCGGGATCAGTGCCTAGCTGCCGGATCATGGAATATATCATGGACCGGCTCGATCCCGCCGCGCGCTACAAGCTGCTTGTCAACACGATCACCCCGCGCCCAATCGCCTGGGTGGTGACGCGCGATGCAGGGGGCCGCGTCAACGCCGCACCCTATAGCTTCTTCAACGCAATGGGCGGTACCCCGCCTTTGGTTGCGATCGGTATGGCGCCGGATGTGCAGCGCGGCGAAACGGGCGACAAGGATAGCCTGCGCGCGATCCGCGAAACGGGCGCATTCACCGTCGCGCTTGTTGACGAGGCGCATGCTCAGGCGATGAACCTGACAGCGGTCAATGCGCCGGCCGGGGTGGACGAGCTGGCACTTGCCGGGCTCGATGCCGCACCCGCCACCAGCATCGCCGCCCCGCTGATTGCTTCAGCGCCGGTGCAATTCGAATGCCGCCTGTGGCGGCTGGTGGAGACCGGCCCGCATTCGGCGATCGTGATCGGGGAAGTGCAGGTGACGCATATCGAGGATCGCTTCCTGTCCGAGGAAGGCGGCAAGCTCAGGATCGACAATCCCGCCATGCAGTTGATCGGCCGCAGCTATGCCGCAGGCGAATATGTACGCAATGCCGCACCGTTGCATATGGACCGGGTCAGTTGGCCGCTTGAGGATAAAGACTAGGGGTCGACCCCGAAGCGAATTCTTCGATGCTTGGCGCGCTATTCTGCGGGATAGGCGAATTGCAGGCGGTTGCCGTCAGGGTCCAGCACCTCCATCAGCTGATAGCCCCACCAGCCGTCCTCCAATGCAACACCGCTGTCCTCATACTCTTCTCGCAGGAGATCGAGTTGCTCGGGATCAAGAGACAGGAACACCAGCCCCGTGCCCGCCTTGCCGGGTAGTTTGCGAAGAAGGACCTCACATCCATCGCGGGAGACTTGCGCCGCGTGGATGTCGTCCTCTTCTCCAAAGCGCCAGTCTTCGGAGAAACCGAGGGAATCGCAGTAGAACTCCAAGGCACCCGACACGTCCGCGACAGGGAAGACGGGCCGTGCGTACCAGTCAGCCATGTCGGCTATTCCGCTTGGAACAGCGTCAGGTCGATGCTTTCGCCCACGGCGCGCAGCCCCTCGTCCGAGCCATGCAGGAAATCGCCCATGTGATAACCTTCGCGCATGGTGGAGGGATCATCGGGCTCCGCAAAGGCCAGGTCGATACGTGTGATTGCATCGAACTCGCCGCTATTCAGCATCCAGTCGGTGATCTGTTGCCGTGCGGCCTCGCCTTCCTCCGACCAGTAGCTTGCACCCTTGTATGGGCCGATGGGTGATCCGATCACCGTGATTCCCTTGGCATGCGCGCGGGCGATCAACTGGCGATATCCGGCGATCATCTGCTCGGCATCGATTTGCGGCTGGTCGATGTCCAGGCCAGCTACGCCGCCGCGCTGTGGACCGAAGGCGTTGCCGATATCGTTGACGCCGACAAAGACGATCATGTGCGTGACGTTGGACAGGCTCAGCACATCCTCGTCAAAGCGAGACAGTGCGCTTTCGCCCATGCCGGGGCTGAGCACGCGGTTGCCCGAAATACCGGCATTGGCGACCGCATATTCCATGCCTGCTTCTTCGAGCCGTTCGGCCAGCACATCGGGCCAGCGGCGGTCTTCGCCCGGCGTCGAGCCGACGCCATCGGTGATTGAATCACCATAGGTGACGATGGTGCCCTGGGCATCGTCAGACAATACTTCGACCGTGTGCAGGAAGGCGCGATATTGCGCAGTCGAAACAGGCTCGAAATCCTCTCCCACGTGATTGCCCGGTTCGGATACGGCCAGCGTGTCGAGGCCGGTCAGGTGACAGGTGCAGGGGCCCGTATCTTCGGGCAGGTACATCACCACCTTGGCCTTCTGGAAATCCTCCGTCTGCAGATCGATGAGGTCGGTTGCAAAGGGAGCGCCGCGCGGGATCACTGCGCTGGCCTCACCGCCGAAGGTCAGCGGACGGCTGGAGCCCTCCACTTCGTTCCCCTCGTCGTCCAGAAGCACGATCCGCGCTTCGCCGATGGTAAGCGGGGCCGCGCCATAGCGGTTGGTGAAACGAACGCGCAATTGCGATCCGCCCTCGGACAGGCGGATGACCTGGCTGATGGTCACATCGTCATAGGATGCCGCGGCAAAGGGGCCTTCGGTGGTCAGCGGTGCATGCGGGCTGGCCGTCCAGCTGGCGACCCACGTCCCATCCGACGCAGCCTCGGCCCCGGTGGAATTGCAGCCTGCCAAAGTGGAACTGGCGAGCGCCAGAGCAAAAATTTTTGCACGCATTGATTTCCCTCCCAAGTGTCTGCCTCTAACGGCAGAATTTGGACGGGAGCTTAGCGACCTATTTAGATGTTTCAATCGCCGATGCAGGACAATGTTGTTGCAACCTGTCGGGCTTGCTAGCGCCGAGAATTCGACAGCAGGAGAAGTATAGGTGGAATATCGCAAGACGCTGGCAGCCGGTGCGCTGCTGGCAGGCGCGGCTGGGGCAGCCATTCTGTCCTCGCCCGCCTTGGGCGAAGCTGAATCCGGAATGGCTGAGCGTTGCGAAATGCTGGCGGGCCAGGAAATGGGCGATGTGCAGATCACCGCCGCCGCCTTCCACGCCGCAGGGCGCGAGATTGCGGGGGCCTTGGGAGCCCCGGCCATGTCCTTGCCGCCGCATTGTCTTGTCGAAGGCATGATCAATGAGCGGGTCGGTGCCGAAGGCGTGACCTATGGGATCGGTTTCGAGCTGGCGCTGCCCGAGGATTGGAACGGGCGTTACCTGCTCCAAGGCGGTGGCGGTCTCAACGGCGTGATTCGTCCGGCGATCGGCCCTGTCGCATCGGGGGACCGCAACGCCTTGTCGCGTGGCTTTGCGGTGGCCAGCCACGACAGTGGTCACAAAGGCGTGGCTTGGGATGAGAGCTTCATGGCAGATCAGCGCGCCGCGCTCGATTTCGCCGAGGCCTCCGTCCGCACCGTCACACTGGCAACGCGGGAGATCACCGCAGGTTTCTACGGCACGCAGCCGCACCATTCCTATATGACCGGCTGTTCCACCGGCGGGCGCGAGGGGATGCTGGCGAGCCAGCGCTATCCCGAACTGTTCGACGGCATCGTCATCGGTGCGCCAGCCATGCGTGCGGGCTATTCCAACCTCGGGATCGAATATGCGCAGGTCATGCTCAACCGTACGTTGCCGCAGGATACGATGATTGCCGCCGGGCTGAGCGAGGCCGAACGCAATATGGTGTTGGGTGAAGTTCTCAAGCAATGCGACGCGCTGGATGGCGCGAGTGACGGCGTCATCGCCAATGTGGAAGCCTGCCGGAGCTTCGACCCTTCCACCATGTCCTGCGAGGCAGGTGAGCAAGGTAGTTGTCTGGCGCCCGCCAAGGTGGAGGCGCTGCAACTTGCCTTTGCCGGTCCGCGCGATGCCAGCGGGCGTCCGATCTATTCGCCGATCCCATGGGATACGGGAGTCACCTATCAGGGGCCAGGCCTTCCCGGCTTCGTTCCTTCCGGCGCGCCAGGCCCCTTCGGGCCGGCATCGACTGCGCGCGAGATCGATATCGACGAGCGGGTGCATCAGCTGGAATGGGATGCGGTCGGGCGGCTGACCGATACGCCATACTGGACGAACCTTTCCACATATCTGGGCAAGGGCAGCAAGCTGATCTTCTTCCACGGCGTTTCCGATCCGTGGTTTTCCGCCTTCGCCACATGGGACTATTTCGAGCGCGCCCGTGAGGCAAACGGAGCGGCAAAATGGGACGATGCCGCGCGCTTCTACATGGTGCCGGGAATGATGCATTGCTCAGGCGGCAATGCGTTTACGCAATTCGACCTGCTCGGCCCACTGGTCGATTGGGTGGAGCAGGGCGAGGCACCCGAGTCCGTACCCGCCACACGCCTGCCGGGCGACGGGGCGAGCATGCCGCTCTGCCCGCATCCGCAATATGCACATTATGATGGTGGTCCCGAAGGCGAGGCATCCAGCTTTTCCTGCCGCATGCCAGAGGGATAGGCACAAGGCTGGTTTGGACCGCGCCCACCCAAGAGCTGACGTTCCGCTAACGACCCAATTGCGGACATTAGCGCGAGATGGCAACATTCGACGATGCTAAAACTCGCCGACATCGTGATTGTGAACGAAAGCAAAGTCGAAGCCACTGCTGGCGATGTAACAATCTTTCGAAGCGTCGAAGCGGTGTGCAATTACCTTGAGCATTGGTGGGTAGAGGACGGCGAAGGCTTCGCATTCACCGCGACGGGAGAGCGATTGAAGCTAGGCGTAGATGAGCAAAGCAAAGTGGTTGTCGTTAATCGCGAGGCCGCCCCTGATGGTGAAACGTTGGTTTACAATTGGCTCTCGACTACTGCGATTGCAGTTCTTGAAGCCCGACGGTTCAAAGCTGCTCGCGGTAAGGTTGTTCTAAGCCAGTCAGAGCAGGAGGGACAACTTCCAACGTCGATTGAGGAGATCATTTCTTACGTTGGCTTCACCCGATAACGCGCGCGTTCCACCCAATTGCGAAACACCTCGATCATCGGAGCGAGCTGGTTGGGTCCACCGAAACCGGTGAACGACAGACCGTTGGCTTTACAGGTAAACCACTCGGATTCGTGATCGTAGTTGTGGCGAACCTCATCCATGGTCAGACCCTCCCAGCGAGTGCCAACGGTGTGGATGGTCAACTGCCAGCCCGGATTATCCAGTGTTCCAATCTCGATCCCACGGCCGTGCTCCCAAACGCCATTGCACTGCTCTGTGTACCATTGCATCAGCCAATCCAACGAGCTCACAGCGGATTGCCGTCCCTGTCGCGGTAGATCTCGCGGCGGCCGACATGGTTGGCGGGGCCGACAAGGCCTTCCTCTTCCATCCGCTCGATCAGCTTGGCGGCGGTGTTGTAGCCTACGCCCAATTGGCGCTGGAGCCATGAGCCGGAGGCCTTCTGGTTTTCCCACACGATCTGGCAGGCCTGCCTGTAGCGGCGCTCTTCGGGATTGTCGGAAGCGGTAAATTCGTCCTCGAAATTGAAGCCGCCGTCTTCGGGTTCCTCGGTGACGCTTTCGATATATTCGGGCTCACCCTGCGCGCGCCAGTGGCTGGCGACCTGCTCGACTTCCTCGTCCGACACGAAGGGGCCGTGCACGCGGCGCAGCGCTCCGCTGGTGGGCTTGTAGAGCATGTCGCCCTTGCCCAGCAGCTGTTCCGCGCCCTGCTCGCCCAGGATCGTGCGGCTGTCGATGCGGCTGGTGACGTTGAAGGCAATGCGCGTGGGTAGGTTGGCCTTGATCACGCCGGTGATGACATCGACCGAGGGGCGCTGCGTTGCCATGATCAAATGGATGCCCGCGGCGCGGCTCTTCTGCGCCAGTCGCTGGATCAGCACCTCGATTTCCTTACCGACGGTGACCATCAGGTCCGCCAGCTCGTCCACGATCACAACGATCTGCGGCATGACCTCGTAATCGAGCTGTTTTTCCTCGAACAATTCCTCGCCCGTTTCGGGATCGAAACCGGTTTGTACGCGACGGCCCAGCGGCTTGCCCTTGGCGATGGCGGCCTTCACGCGTTCGTTGAAACCGCCGATATTGCGCGCGCCGATGTCGCTCATCATGCGATAGCGGCGCTCCATTTCCTCCACCGCCCATTTGAGCGCGCGCACCGATTTGTGCGGCTCTGTCACCACGGGGGAGAGCAGGTGCGGGATATCGTCATAGCTCTTGAGTTCGAGCACCTTGGGATCGACCAGGATCAGGCGGCATTCCTGCGGGCTGAAGCGGTAAAGCAGCGAGAGCAATATGCAGTTGAGGCCGACCGACTTGCCCGATCCGGTGGTGCCCGCCACCAGCAAATGCGGCATGGCGGCAAGGTCCGCCACCACCGGTTCGCCGGCGATATCCTTGCCGAGGATGATCGGCAGGTTGCCCTTGGCATTGGCGAAGGCTTCCGAGCCGACCATTTCCTTGAAGCTGACCATCTGCCGGTCGGCATTGGGCAGTTCGATGCCCATCACCGTCCTGCCCGGAATGGGCGAGACGCGGGCGGAAATGGCGGACATGTTGCGCGCGATATCTTCGGCAAGACCGACCACGCGGCTGGCCTTTATGCCGGGCGCGGGCTCGAGTTCGTACATGGTCACCACCGGGCCGGTGCGCACGGCGGTGATCTCACCCTTCACATTGAAATCGTCGAGCACGTTCTCGAGCAGGCGGGCGTTGCGTTCGAGTGCCAGCTTGTCGAGCTTGGGCGCATTGTCGGCGGGCGGGTCTGCCAGCAGGTCGAGGCTGGGCAGGTCGTATTCGGCGAACAGGTCCTTCTGCTTGGCCTTGGCAGATTTGGCTTGCCGCGGTGGGGCGGAAGGATCGACAATCTGCGGCGGCTTGCGATCGGATGGCGCGATGGTGACAGGCTCGGCCTCCTTCTTGGCGGCTGCCTTGCGGCGTTCGGCCTGCTCCTTGAAGGGATTGGCATTGCTGCCGGGCAGGCTGGGCCGCCATTTGAGCCATTCGGGCAGCGTCAGCAGGCCTGCCCAGTCGATTGCGAATACCTTGCCGGTGAGGAAGGCGCCGACAAACAGCGCGATAAAGCCGCCCGCCAATATCGTCCAGAATTGCGCGGCCTCGGGCAGGCGAGAGGCGAGTGCTTCCAATCCGCCCTCTCCCAGAAGGCCCGCCAGCCCGCCGTAACCTGCGGGGTAGGTGGACTTTGCCGGGTCGCTGACCAGCGCCAGCACCGTGGAGAGCAGAAACATGGCGAGCAGCAGCACAAGCACGGTGTGCCACCATTTGCTGCCCACCATGGCGCGCTCGTCCTCGTCATCCTCGCGCTCGGAATCGCGCCAGAGCTTGCGGGCAAAGGCATAGAGCAACGGCAGGAACAGCACAGAGACGAGACCGAAGGACCACAGCACGCGTTCGGCCGCCCATGCCCCCGCGCGGCCCATCCAGTTCTGCACCACATCGCCGGCGGCAGTCGAAGGCGAGGGATCGGTCTGGCTGTAGCTGACGAGCGCCAGCGCAAGGAAAGCGAGCAGCGCAAACAGCACCACCGAGGTGCTCATCTGCAAGATGCGCGAGAGCGAGCGGCGGAAGGCCGCTTTCCAGTCGCTGGTCTGCCCCTTCTTGCGGGCTTGCGTTGCCATTATCGTGTTCCCTCTACGTCCCGCGAGAACGCATAGTGAATCTCCCGCGACTCCGCGTCAAGCGTCGGGTCTACGAAAGGCCGTCAATCGCTGCCCAGTGTGGCCAATCGATTCCGCGCGCGCGGGAAGAGTTCATTCCGCCAAGCGCGATCACCGGTATACGGGCATATTGCGCCAGCATCCGGAAGCGTATGGGGCCAAGCGACAACGCTCCGGGATGGCTGTGCGTGGAAAAGACGGGCGACAGCAGCAGCGCATCGGCCCCTACACGGTTGGCCCGCGCGATCTCGCGCATATTGTGCGCCGTGGCGAGCATGAGCAGGTCGCGGCGCGGATAGAGGCTGAGCGGGCTGCCATAAATGCCGTCCGCACCCCATTCCAATGCGGTCAGCGCGCTATCGGCCAGCACAATCACATGGTTGCGTGCGCGGGCGAGCCGTTCCAGCGCGTAATAGCGCGCCACCCGTTCCGCATCCGGCAGATGGTAATGGCGATAGATAAAGCCGCTGCCGCGCGGCAGGCGGGTGAGTGCCTGTTCCAGAACCGCGTCATTGCGCTCGTCCGACAACAGCCAGATGTTTGGGAAAGACTGGATCATCGCCATCGCGACGCTATAGCGCGCCTATGAGCGACAATGCATCCGAACTTTTGGCCGAAGTTGAGGCCGAGATCGCCAAGGCGTGCAAGATTGCTCGCCGCAAGGTGCACGAGGTGACGCTGATCGCCGTCAGCAAGACGCATCCGGCAGAAGCCATCACTCCGCTGCTCGATGCCGGACAGCGGGTCTTCGGCGAGAACCGCGTGCAGGAAGCGCAGGGCAAATGGCCTGAGCTGAAAGAGCGTTATGACGGTGTGGAATTGCACCTTGTCGGCCAGCTCCAGTCGAACAAGGCCGAGGATGCCGTGGCGCTTTTCGATTGCATCCATTCGCTCGACCGGCCTTCGCTGGTGAAGGCCTTGGGCAAGGCGATGGACAAGGCGGATAAACGCATTCCCTGTTTCATCCAGCTTAATATTGGTGAGGAGGAGCAAAAGGGCGGCTGTGCGGTTGGGGATGTTCCCGCGCTGATCGAACAGGCGCGCGCGGCCGATATCCCGCTCGCCGGCCTGATGTGCGTGCCGCCCTTCGGCATCGAGCCTGCCCCTTTCTTCGCCCTGCTCGACAAGTTGGCGCGCGATAACAGCCTCGAAGGCCGCAGCATGGGCATGAGCGGCGATTATCCCACTGCCATCATGCTGGGCGCCACGCATATCCGCGTGGGAACGGCGCTGTTTGGGGAGCGTGGTGGGTAGGGTCGGATAACACCCGCATCTCAAACTTTTACCCGTCAGATTCTGCCACCAAAGCATACTGTGGTACGTTGGGATTGAGGGAAGGGGGAATCGAAATGAAAAAGTTTGTTCTTGTCCTTGGCGCAATGGCAATCGTTGGCTGCAGCGAAACAGAAGAGGCAGTTCCAGAGGAAGTTGCCGGTATGGAGCAAATGACAGCGACCGGCGCCTTTATTCTTGATTATGCCGATGGCTCACGGTTGCTTACTTATACAGACGCAGATGGAACCCAAGTCTATTCGGATTTGAGCCTTGTCGGGACTTGGGAGGCGACCGAAACCGGGGCCTGCTTCAATGTCACCGATACTACAGAGGAAGATGCCGAAGAGGTTCGGAACTGCACAACATCGGCGGGAGAAGTGGGCGAAGACGGTAGCTATACAGTCTCCTATGACGAGATGCCGCCGGCTTCGTGGCGCAGGCTCGATCGCGAACTCGTTCCGGGCGAATCCGTCTCGATGGAGGCCGGGGTCTTTGAGGGCACGCTTGAAGACGGAACGAATGTGCTCGCAGTGGGCGACGAGGATGGCGATTTCTACGCGGGAACCATTATGGGCACAGGCACATGGCAGGTGATCGATGGCAAACGCTGCGGAACACCTGACGACCCTGAAATGGAAGCCGGCTGTGGCGTTGTTGGCGAAGTTGCTGAAGATGGCAATTCTTGGACTGCAATTCCGGATGAAGGCGAACCCTTTACAGTCACTCGCATACTTTGAACCTGTTGTGAGCCGGTTGCGGCTCAATAAAGAGGAAGGGGCGGCCAACACAGCAGCCGCCCCTTCTTGGTTTCAGGTGCCGATGCCTGTTTTCGGCCCAATTGCGGTCGGCGGCGCAACTAAACCGCCCCTACTCCGCCGCCTCTCCCTCCACCTCGGGCTCGCCCGCGGCAATCGCATCGAGCAGTGCCTGTTCCACCTTGCTTAGCCGTTCCTCGGAATAGATCTTCCCGCCGAGCAGATCGGTGACATAGAAAGTATCCACCGCACGCTCGCCATATTGGGTGATGTGGGCGGAATTGATGATCAGGCTCTGTTCGAACATGGCGCGGGTCAGGCGGTTGAGCAAAGCGGGGCGGTCGGTGGCATTGACCTCGATCACGGTGAAGCGTTCCGAGGCATCGTTGTCGAACAGGATAAGCGGGGCGATGCGGAAGGCTTCTGCGCGCGTGCGTGGCAGCGGGCGGGCAGCGAGGCTTTCTACCATGTCGATCTTGCCGGCCAGCGCATCCTCGATCTTCTGCTTGAGCCGCGCGATCTGGGCGGGCTCGCGGAAGGGTTTGCCCAGCGGGTCCTGCACCAGGAAATTGTCGACCGCTTTGCCTACCTTGGTGGTATGAATGCGCGCGTCGATGATGTTCGCGCCCGCAAGGCTGATCGCACCGGCGATGCGGAAGAACAGGCCGGGGTGATCCTCGCCCATAACGGTGATCAGCGTCGCCCCGCGTGCCGGATAATATTCGGCATGGATCGATAGCGAATGTTCGAGCCGTTTCGCGGCGGCATAATGCGGCAGGTTGATGGCGATGATATCGACCGGCTCGGCCATCCAGTAATCGCGGTCGAACCGACTATCGAGCTCTTCCACCAGATGCGCCTTGTCGGGTCCCAGCAATTGCGCGACCTTCTCGCGCTTGGCGAGGTAGCGCTTCTCGCGCAAAGCCTCGTCGTCCTCACCCAGTCGTAACTGTTCTTCCGCGGCGGAATAGAGATCGCCGAGCAGTTGGCGTTTCCAGCTGTTCCAGATGCCCGGGCCGACCGCGCGGATATCGACAATCGTCAGCACGGCAAGCTGGCCAAGATGCTCGGCATCGTCGATCACCTCGAGGAAATCCTCTATCGTTTTGGGGTCGGCCAAATCGCGCTTGAAGGCCATTGCGCTCATCAGCAGGTGATGGCGGACCAGCCAGCTGACCAGCTCGGTTTCGGCCTTGGTCATGCCCAGCCTCGGGCACAATTCCAGCGCCACTTCGGCACCGAGCACGGAGTGGTCTCCGCCCCGGCCCTTGGCAATGTCATGCAGCAGCACCGCGACATAGAGCGCGCGGCGATATTTCAGGCCCGGGATGATCTTGGTGGCGAGCGGGTGATCGTCTGCCAATTCGCCCTTTTCGATCTTGCTGAGCAGGCCGATGGCGCGGATCGTGTGCTCGTCCACCGTATAATGGTGGTACATGTCGAACTGCATCTGCGCGTTGACCTTGCCGAAATCGGGCACGAAGCGTCCGAAAACGCCCGCCTCGTTCATCCAGCGCAACACGGTTTCGGGATCGTTCCTGCCGGCAAGCAGGTCGAGGAAGGCGGCATTGGCGCGTTCACTGTGGCGGACTTCGGTCTGGATCAACCCGCAATCGCGCCGGATCATGCGCACGGTCTGCGGATGGATTTCCAGCCCTTCGCGCTCGGCAATGGTGAAGACTTCGATCAGCCTGACCGGATCGTCCTGGAACCAGCGATCATCGGGTGCTGCCAGCTTCTCGCCGCGCAGCATATAGCCTTCGATTGTCTTTTCGCGTTGGCCGCGGCTCATCAGACGTTCGAGTATACCCTTGCGGCGATTGCTCTGGGCAGTCTGCTCGCGCAATTGTGCGAGGAAGACGCCGGTCAGATTGCCGACATGCTGTGCCTGGATAAAGTAGAATTGCATGAAGCGTTCGACCGCGCTCTTGCCCGGGCGATCGGCATAATTCATGCGCTTGGCCACTTCGCGCTGCAGGTCGAAGGTCAGGCGGTCCTCGCCGCGCTTGGCGATAGTGTGCAAATGGCACCGCACCGCAAGCAGGAACTCCTCGGCGCGCCTGAAGCTGTGATATTCTTCTGCGGTGAACAATCCTCGATCGACAAGTTCGGCGGCATTACGCACGCGGTATACATATTTGCCGATCCAGTAGAGCGTCTGCAGGTCGCGCAATCCGCCTTTTCCGTCTTTCACATTGGGCTCGACGACGTAACGCGAATCGCCCATGCGCTTGTGCCGGGCATCGCGCTCGGCCAGTTTCTCGGAAACGAATTGCCTTTCCGATCCGGGAACGACTTCGTTCCAGAAGCGGTCCTCGGCCATCTTGTAGACGTCCTTGTCACCCCAAAGATAACGCCCTTCCAGGATGGCAGTGCGGATGGTCAAATCGTCTTTTGCCAGACGCACCATCTCGTCCAGCGAACGGCTGGAATGGCCAACCGTCAGGTTCAGGTCCCACAGGAAATAGAGAATCGCCTCGATCACCTGTTCGCACCACGCCGAGGTCTTCGACGGCGTGATGAAGGCTATATCGACATCGGAATAGGGCGCCATCTCGCCGCGTCCGTATCCACCTACGGCGATCAGGACGAGCCGTTCTCCCTTGGACCGTCTGGTTGCAGGATAGAGGTCTCCCACCACGTGATCGTGCACGATGCGGATCAGCTGGTCGATCAGGAAGGCATGGCCATTGGTGATCTCGTGCCCGGCAGCGGGGCGCTCGGCGAGCCGATTGGTCAGTTCCTGCCGCCCCTTGTCGGCCGCATCTTTCAACAGGGCGACGATATCGGCGCGGGCTGCCTCGGCGCCTTTGTCGTCAACCACCTGTTCGATGGCGGAGACAAGGGCCCGCCGGTCAATGATGGCGCGCTGGTTGGGAATGTTTATCTGTGACACGGATCGGCAGATAGAGCGGGCGGACCGATAGTGCAAAACCTGCTTTTGCATTTTCAAACCGGCAAGTGATCGGGGGTTTCGCCTTTCCTTCTCCTATGCCATTGCCGCACCTCCAAGGAGAGACGGGATTATCATGCTCGATTTATCAGCTGTGGCGGCAAGCGGCGTTATCCACTGGCAGGATCTGGGCTTGCAGCCAGGGATCGACCTGGGCTTCTTCACCCTGCGCTATTATTCGCTTGCCTATCTCTTCGGCCTGTTCGCTGCCTATGGGCATCTTCGCAAGATGATTGCCGCTCCCGTCGCGCCGTTGGCGCTGCGCCACGCCGACGACCTGCTGTTCTACTGCATGATGGGAGTCATTTTCGGCGGACGGCTTGGCTATGCGATCTTCTACAAGCCCGAACTCTTCACCGGTTTCAGCGGCGATGGTTTCGTGACCTGGGAGCTGCTGCGCCTGTGGGATGGCGGGATGAGCTTCCATGGCGGGCTGGTCGGCGTGCTGACAGCGATCGCCTGGGTTTCGCGGCGGGGCGACCTCTCCTTCATTCGCGTGTGCGACTATATTGCGGTCAATGTCGGCTTCGGCATGCTCTTCGGTCGGCTCGCCAATTTCGTGAATGGAGAGCTGTGGGGGCGCCCGGTGCAATCGGATGTAGCCTGGGCGATGATCTTCCCTGGCGCCGGGCCCGAGCCGCGCCATCCCAGCCAGCTATACGAGGCAGGGCTCGAAGGATTGCTGGTGATCTGCGTCATGCTGCCGCTGTTCTGGTTGACGCGTGCGCGCTATCGGCCCGGCCTGCTGGTGGGGGTTTTCACTGCCATGATCGCTTCGGCGCGCTTCGTGGTCGAGTTCTTCCGCCAACCCGATGCGCACCTGAACGAGTTTGCCGAAAGCACCGGGCTCAGCATGGGACAATGGCTCACCATCCCGCTGATCCTGGCCGGGCTGGGCGTGGTCGTCTGGGCCCTGATGCGTCCGTCGCTGGCAAGCCCGAAGAAACCTGCAGAGGCTTGATCGCGCCATGTCCGAAGCGCCGCTCTCGGAAATCTTCAAGCGCCTGATTACGAACACCGGGCCGATCAGCCTGATGCACTTCATGGGTGAGAGCAACGCGCGCTATTATTCTGATCGCGATGCCTTGGGCGAGGAAGGCGATTTCATCACTGCGCCAGAGATCAGCCAGATGTTCGGCGAGCTGGTCGGCCTGTGGCTGGCC
>ENA-ORCV01000483-ORCV01000483.1-marine-metagenome-genome-assembly--contig:-NODE-483-length-26017-cov-4.193909_pt1 | contig 26017 bp, 22 predicted proteins | sample MGYA00237779_ERZ508509 | MGnify/ENA primary metagenome ERZ508509 (study PRJEB26180, sample SAMN06268772) | marine metagenome | isolation source: Bioluminescent Bay, La Paraguera, Puerto Rico | place... | reverse complement strand
GACGAAACCTTGTCGCCCTCCTTGACGTTCCACTTCGAAAGCGTCCCCTCCTCCATCGTCGGCGACAGCGCGGGCATAAGAATTGGGGTGGGCATGTTCCGTCCTTCAGATCTTTATCAAGTGCTGGCTTTTCTGCTGGCTGGCGTCCAGTCGCGATAGGCGATGTGAGCAGGCGCAGCTGGTTCCGATTGCTCGAGTTTTTCCATTTGTTCGGCGAGCCACTGACACCATTCACCAATTGTGTCGCGGTTGTTGATGTCGCGCATCTCTACCATAGAGCGCCCAAATTTTCGCCACAGCAAAATACTTGGAGCGCTGAAAAAATCTGCAGCCATTTCAATGTCGATCTCGTTGCGGTGAACGAGGACACCGAGGCTCTCCATCGTCGCCGCGATTGTGAGAATATTTCCGTATTCAATGCCCGCCTTCTCCTTGAACTCGGCGAGGGAGAGATTGTCCGGCAACGTGAATAACGCCGAGAGCCCTTGCGCGAAAGCCGGCGAGTTGAAGCTGCGCAGCAATTCGAGCGCCGCTTCCCGTTGCCGCCCGCGCCTGAGCTCGCGAAGCTGGATAAGGCCGCCGAAAACGCCGATCGATATCACCAGCAACTCAAGCGCCTGCAACACCGTCGCCGTCATCGGGCAGGTTCCTCACGAGGACGGAAAAAAGAGGCATTAAGCGCCGTGCTTGTAAACGTCGTCGACGTCCATTTGGCGAGCGCGCTTTCCTCCATCGTCGGCGACAGCGCGGGCATCAGAACTGGTGTCGGCATTCTGTTGGTCCGTTTCCGTTATTGCAGCACGAAGGCCTTGGCGACGATTTTCCATTCGCCGTTTACCTTGGCGAGGGTCAGCGCGTCGTAAAAACGGTCGGCGGAGCGGAACAGCACCGTGGCGATGCGCCCGTCGACTACGTTCATGTGAAGGATTTCGCCGTCGCGGTCGCCGCCCGGCGGGTTTTCATTGGCGGCCCAGTTGGCGAGCACTTCGTTCATGTCTTTCCAAGACCGGACAGAGTCTTCGCCCTGATCGTTCCTGATCACGCCGACCATCGTCGCGTGATCGGCGGCGAAAGCGCGGAACAGACGTTCCTCGCTCGCTTCGCCCTGCCCGTGGAAATAGTCGTAGACCGCCGCCTTGATCGCGGCCTTGTCGGCGTCGCCATGATGTTCGGCGAAGGCGCTGGTTTGCATGCAGACCAGAGCCGCCAAAATGTAGAAAATACGCATACAAAGTCTCCCTTGGTTGCCCGTCCGCCTCAGTCGCTGTCCCCGACCTAATGCACGTTGTTCTCTGGCGAGCCTATAGCGCCTTATTCATAGCCTCGACGGCGTCACAGGATGCATCGATCCTTGCAGCAATATTTTTTTTGAGACTGTCGTAGCGGTCATCGAGATCGCGGTCGAACTCGAACAGCACAGGGTCATAACTCAGATGAGGCGACGATGTCTGAATTGAACGCAGCATGTTGTTATGCGAATTAGCGCGATCTTCGAGATGTTCAGCCTTGGTTTTTTTGCGCAGCATTCCCTGGCGCTCCATGTCGTCAACACTGGCAATCTCCAGCGCCCGCGTTGTCAGCAACTGCGCATTTGACGCCACATAGTTCTCAAGCGTTTCCTGAACCGTGGAGACCTGTTCGACGCCGAACACCTCGATCACATCTTCGTCCAGCCAGTCGAGCACCTTGTACATCGGCATAATGATCGCAACCTGCACATTCGCCATCGGGCTGTTGTTGTACACATCCTGCAATTTGGCGCATTCATGCATGGCGGCCGTCAGTTTGGTCTTGACGTTTTTCTTGGTTTCGCTGTCCCGGTCGTACTCGTTCACGACAACCGCGCCGCTTTCCAGCGTGACCTGTTCACCGACGCCGATAATCGTACCGGAATTATCGCTGATCTCGTTCCTGGTCGAGGAATTGCCCACAAAAGTGAAAACACCCGCCACAACCGCCGCAATCGCGCCAACGCCGGCAAATGTATACTGGTGTTTTTTGAAAAAACTTTCGGGCATACCGTCCCCCCTGTTAATCCTTATACATCACTTTCTTCACCGCCCTGACGATCTTGTCCGCATTCGGAAGGCTCATGGCTTCAAGATTGGCGGCGTAGGGAAGCGGCGCGTCTTCTTGGCAAACGCGGGTCGGCGGCGCGTCAAGATAATCGAAAGCGTGCTGCGTCACCTGCCAGCCGACTTCGGCGCCGACGCCGCAGGGCGCCCAGCCTTCTTCAACCGTCACGATGCGATTGGTCTTGCGAACCGACTGAAGGATCGTGTCGACATCCATCGGCCGCAGGGTGCGCAAGTCGATCACTTCGGCGGAGATCCCCTCGCCCGCCAGCGCCTCGGCCGCTTCAAGCGAGAACTTCACGCCGCGCGAATAGGAAACGATGGTGACGTCAGTTCCTTCGCGCGCGACCTTGGCCTTGCCGATGGGCAGCACCCAGTCGTCGACCTTCGGGACATCCATAGTGTCGCCGTAAAGGAGTTCGTGTTCCAGAAAGACGACCGGATTGGGATTGCGGATCGCGGCTTTCAAAAGCCCCTTCGCATCCGCCGCCGAATAGGGCGAGATCACGATGAGGCCCGGCACGTTCGAATACCAGGCGGCGTAATCCTGCGAGTGCTGCGCGGCGACGCGGCTGGCCGCTGCGTTCGGCCCACGGAAAACAATCGGCGAGCCCATTTGTCCGCCGGACATGTAGCGCGTCTTCGCCGCCGAATTGATGATGTGGTCGATCGCCTGCATGGCGAAGTTCCAGGTCATGAATTCGACAATCGGCTTCAGCCCCGCAAACGCCGCGCCGACGCCGAGACCGGCGAAACCGTATTCCGTGATCGGCGTGTCGACGACCCGGCGGTCGCCGAACTCGTCAAGCAGGCCGCGCGAGACTTTATAGGCGCCCTGATACTGCGCAACTTCCTCGCCCATCAGGAACACGTCCGGGTCGCGGCGCATTTCTTCCGCCATGGCGTCGCGCAGCGCGTCGCGGATCGTCGTCGGGACCATCTCGACGCCGTCAGGAAGTTCTGGATCAGACGCCGCTGCGCCTTCGCCCTTCGTGACGGCGCTTCGCGCCTCCTCAGGGTGAAGGCATGTTGCCGCCGCTTCATTCTGTGGCGATTGCGAGACAGGCGTCTCAAAGGATGGAGACGAAGAAGCCGCCCCGTTCATTTTCGAAAGGTCGATGTCGGCCGCACTTTCGCCGTCGCCGAGAATGACCGCGATCGGTTCGTTGACCTTGACGTTTTCAGTGCCTTCCTTGATCAGCAATTTGCCGATGACGCCGTCGTCGATCGACTCGACTTCCATGGTCGCCTTGTCGGTCTCGATCTCGGCGATCACGTCGCCGGAAGAAACGCTGTCGCCTTCCTTGACCGTCCATTTGGCGAGCGTGCCCTCTTCCATGGTGGGTGAAAGGGCGGGCATGAGAACGGGCGTTGGCATGAACGGCTCTTGGCGGCTGCTGAAATCGGCCCTTCCTTAGCCGCAAACCGGAGGCCCAAACAAGCCCGGCCCGGGGACGCGCTATTTCGCTGTTTCGTCAGGCTGCATCAGCCCGAAAATATTGCCTTCGGTGTCCTTGAAATAGCCGAGCCAGCCGACGCCGGGGACCGGCATCTTGTCGACCACCTGCCGGCCGCCGCCCGCTTTCACCTTCTCGGCGTAAGCGTCGAGATCGGCGATATCGATGGTGATGACGAAAGAGGATACGGGCTGCATGTCCTCGGGCGGCGGGCCCATGCGCTTCAGCAAACCGCCATTGATGCCGGGCGCGCCGTCTTCGCCGGTGGCGATCAGCCAGTAAGCCGGCTCCGCTTCGCCCCAGCGGTTGAACGTCCAGCCGAAAATTTCAGTGTAGAATTTGACGGCGCGTTCTGGCTCGTCGGCGTGAATTTCGAAATGGACCGGTCGGGACATCAGTTTCCTCCTAGCGTGACAGGAACGAAACGCGACCTTTCCCGTCGCCAGTCTAGCGGCGTTTCCTGAATTTATTAAGACCTGTCACCCGGGCGAGGATGCGATCGGTCATCGCGGAAGGCAAAAGATTGCGCAGCGCCAATGCGCCCTGCATTTTCGCCGGCGCGGTGTAACGCGAATGCGGCCGGTCCGCGATCAACGCCGCATGCACCGCATCGGCGACGACATTCGGCCCCGGCGCCGTCGGGTGCTGTTTTTCAAACCAGGCTTTGAAAATTTTCACCTGATCGCCGTAGATCTCGTCGGTTTCAAACTGATCGAGCGTTTCGGCCTCGTGGGCGCCGAAGGGCGTGTTGATGGCGCCGGGACGGATCAGCGAGACCTTCACGCCGAACGGCGCAAGCTCCCGGCGCAGCGCATCCGTATAGCCTTCCACCGCATGTTTGCTTGCCGCGTAAACGCCCTGAAACGGCATGACGATGCGGCCCGTCAGCGAGCCGATATTGACGATGCGCCCGCGCCCGGCGGCGCGCATTTGCGGCAGCACGGCGTTGGTCACGGCGGCGAGGCCGAAAAGATTGGTTTCGAACGCCTTGCGCCAGTCCTCCGGCGTTGCTCTTTCGAGCGGGCCGATCGCCGGAACGCCGGCATTGTTGACGAGACCGAAAAGCGGCGCGCCTTCAGCGGCGATTTCCGCGAGCGCCGCCTCGATCGACGCGCTGTCCGTAACATCGAGGGCGAGCGCACTGATGCGGCGGCCGCCAAGCCCCGTAAGACTTTTCAGCTTGTCCTTGCTGCGCGCCGACGCGAAGACCTTGAAGCCCTGATGAGCGAGATGGACGGCGATCGCTTCGCCGATGCCGCTCGCCGCGCCGGTGATGAGGACGGAGTTATACAACGCTAAGGCTCCTTCTTTTCCACCGCTCATCCCGGCGAAAGCCGGGATCCATCATTCACACTGCATTAGGTTTCCACTATCGCGGGAATGAGCGGAAAAAGCGGTTCTCAACTTCATGTTAAACCAGCCGCGAGCGCTTCACCGCCGCGTCGATAAACGACGCAAACAACGGATGCGGCTCGAACGGCCGTGATTTCAGTTCCGGATGGTACTGAACGCCGATGAACCACGGATGATCGGGGATCTCCATAATCTCCGGCAGGGAGCCGTCGGGCGACTTGCCGGAAAACACGACGCCATGTTCGGCGAGACGGTCCGCCCACGTCATATCCACCTCAAACCGGTGGCGATGACGTTCGGAGATTTCCCGCCCGCCGTAGATTTCCGCAACCCGGCTGCCGGGCGCAAGCACCGCCGGATAGGCGCCGAGCCGCATGGTGCCGCCGAGATCGCTCTCCGCGCTCCTGACTTCCTTGGTGTTCCCATGCGTCCATTCGGTCATCAGACCGACAATCGACGTTCCGTTGCGCGAGAATTCGGACGAACTCGCATCCACCTGGCCGGCGAGATTGCGCGCCGCCTCGATGATCGCCATCTGCATGCCGAAACAGATGCCGAAATAGGGAATCTGTTTTTCGCGGGCGAACTGCGCCGCCTTGATCTTGCCTTCGGCCCCGCGCTCGCCGAAGCCGCCCGGCACGAGAATGCCGTGGACGCCTTCGAGCGCTGAAATCGCCTCGTCTTCCTTCTCGAAAATGTCGGACTCGATCCACTCGATATTGACGCGCACATTATTGGCGATGCCGCCATGGGCGATCGCCTCGATCAGCGACTTATAAGCGTCTTTGAGGACCGTGTACTTACCGACGACGGCGATCGTGACTTCGCCGTCGGGGACCGTGATGCGCTTGACGATTTCTTCCCATCTTGAAAGGTCAGGCGCCGGCGCCTGTTTTTCACGGAAGGCGTTGAGAACTTCCGTGTCGAACCCTTCCTCATGATAGGCGAGCGGAACCTCGTAGATGGTTCTGCAGTCAAGCGCCTGGACGACGGCGGAGGGGCGCACGTTACAAAAGAGTGCGATCTTCTTGCGTTCGCTCTCAGGGATCGATCGGTCGGCGCGCACCAGCAGCACGTCCGGCTGGATGCCGATGGCGCGCAGCTCGCGCACCGAATGCTGGGTCGGCTTGGTCTTGAGCTCGCCCGCGGACGGGATGAACGGCATCAAGGTCAGATGCACGTAAACGGCGTCGTCGCGCGGCAATTCGTTGCCGAGCTGGCGGATCGCCTCGAAGAACGGCAGCGCCTCGATGTCGCCGACCGTGCCGCCGATCTCGCACAGCACGAAATCCGCGCCGCCGGCGTCCGACAGGACGAACGCCTTGATCGCATCGGTCACATGCGGGATCACCTGCACGGTCGCGCCGAGATAATCCCCGCGCCGCTCGCGCTCGATGATCTGCGAATAGATCTGCCCGGTGGTGACGTTGTCGCTTTTGGAAGCCGAAACGCCGGTGAAGCGTTCATAGTGGCCGAGATCGAGATCGGTTTCCGCGCCGTCGTCGGTGACGAAGACCTCGCCATGCTGATAGGGCGACATGGTGCCGGGATCGACATTGAGATAGGGGTCGAGCTTCCTCAGGCGAACCTTGTAGCCGCGCGCCTGAAGGAGCGCGCCCAACGCCGCCGAAGCAACACCTTTTCCGAGAGACGACACCACGCCGCCGGTAATGAATATGTACCGCGCCATGGAAGTCCCTCTTAGAGGAGATTCTCCGGCAATCAAACCGTTATTTCAGAAAGTTTTGCGGCCGCGTCAAAAGCGCCCTCTAGGGCGGCGTTACTGGTTCGGCTGTTCGGTTTCCGGCGTGTCTTCACCGCCTTCTTCCGCCGTTTCGCCGGTCTCGGTTTCCACCGCCGGTTGCTCCGCCTGCAGCGGCGTTTCGGCTTCAACAGCGCCGTCATCAGTTCCGATGGAGTCGAGCGCATCAGCGCCCGCCGCTTCGTCCGCCGGCGCTTCTTCATCGGCGTTACCGCCGATGGTGCTGAGGATATCGCCGGTCGACAGCCCTTCGCCGTCGTCTGACGCCGGCGCCGCGTCAATGATGTCCTGCGTCGTCAGATCCTGAATGACGGAATCCTCATTCTCGCCGGTCCCGGCCAGAATGGCGAGGCCGAGCGAGGTCGAGATGAAAATCGCCGCAAGGATCGACGTCGTTCGCGTTAACGCATTCGCCGCGCCCCGGCCCGACATGAAGCCGCCGCCCCCGCCGCCAAGGCCCAACGCGCCGCCGTCCGAGCGCTGCAGCAGCACGACGACGATAAGCCCGAGGACGATAAGCGTGTGAACGGTAAGCAGGATGGCGTGCATGGGTATGTTCTTTTCGGCGGTCTCTGAACGCCGGCGTCACATAAGACCGGCGCGCCGGTCCGGCAAGGCCGGTTTCGGGAAGGATGGGCGTTTAGACGATGCGGGAAGCCGCCGCAACCCCCGGTTTCATGGGGCTCCGGCTTCAGCAGCGCCGGAAAGGCCGTTAATCACGTCGACAATCGCCGCGGTTTCCGCGTGATGCAGCGCGTGGCCGGTGTCCGGCAGCAGCTTCAGGCTCGCGCCCGCAATCTCCCGCCCCAACGCTTTTGAATGAATGTCCGGGCTGACGGTCGAATCGCTGGTTCCGGTCAGGATGGCGACCGGCAGTTTCAGTTCGCCATAGCGGCCCTGCTGCTTCCTGATCTCGCTTTTGAGATTGGCGATGTCGGCGGCGTTGTTCCTGAAGTCGCCCGCGCGAAACAGCAGCGCCAGCCCCGAGCGCTCGTAATAGCCGGGCGGCGGCGTGTCTGGCGCGAAGGATTCAGCGATCCCCTTCTCGGCGACAAAATAGCCGTAAACAGGAATAACGAGGCGGCGCAGCAGGAAACCGATCACCGGGATTTCCGAGGCGCTGTTATACCACGCAACGCCGCCCGGCCATTCGTGACTGACCGGCGCAAGCAGCACCAGCCCGCTTATCTCGTCCTGATAGTTGAGCGCGTAATTGAGCGCCACCGCGCCGCCAAGACTCTGTCCGACAATAAGCGGCTTTTCATAACCGAGGGCCTGAACGGCGTCATGGATGTAAGCCGACTGCACGTCGAGCTGGTAGCCGTTAACGGGCCGTTCCGAATAGCCGCGTCCCGGCCGGTCGATCATCAAGACGCGCCGGTCTGCGGCGAGCGCCCTCCCGAGCGACATTTCCATGTCGCGCAGATTCACGCTGGCGCCGTGAATGAGCACCACCGGCGGCAGCGCGCTTTGTCTGTTGCCGGTTTCGAACACATGAAGCGACGCGCCGTTCACCGCCACTCGCTTACCGATCATCGGCGCCTTGCGCTCGGCGTTCCACGACGCGTAACCGGAGAGCCCCGCAAGCGCGGCGAGGAGAACAGCGAGAACGATGGAGATCGCCACGCGCATCGCCTCCTCAAGCTCCCGGCGCCGCCATGATGATCGGATAAAAGTCCGCGGCCTTGAGGCTCGCGCCGCCGACCAGCGCGCCGTTGACATTATTAACGGCGAGAATTTCCTTCGCATTGCCTGGCTTCACCGAGCCGCCGTAAAGAATACGGATGTCAGCGCGCGTCCTTCCCCGGATGAAATCGTGCATTTCATCGATATCGGCGATGGTCGGCGTGAGACCGGTGCCGATCGCCCAGACAGGCTCATAGGCGATCACGAAATCCTCTGCGGTTTCCGGCAGCGAACCGTCGAGCTGCGCGCCGACTATATCGAGCGCGCGACCGGCGGTGCGGTCCGCCTCCATCTCTCCGACGCAGATAATCGGCGTCAGCCCGGCGCCAAACGCGGCCTCGGCCTTCGCCCGCACATCCGCGTCGCTTTCCCCGTGATCGGCGCGGCGCTCGGAATGGCCGACAATGACATAGGCGGCGCCCGCATCGGCCAGCATCGCCGCGCTGATATCGCCGGTATGGGCGCCGGCGGACTTGGCGTGACAGTCCTGACCGCCGATCAGGAAGCCTTCGTCGGAATAGGCGCTCGCGAATCGGTTGACGAGGGTCGCCGGCGGACAGATCAGAATGTCGCGGTCGTCCGGCGCGGACCCGTCGAATTGCGCGATCAGCGCCTCGATCTCGGCGGCGGATGCGCCGAGCCCGTTCATTTTCCAGTTGCCGGCGATTAGTGACTTCATGGCGCGGGCCTCCCTTCCCGGCACCGGGTTAAGCGATGCGTGCAGGGCTGTCCAGATTAGCCGTCTCCGCGGCCTTGTCCCGGAAGATGGCCGCGTCTAGGTTACGCGCCGATTTCAAGACCGGTTCGTTTCATCCCGGAAATAAAGAGGCTTTTATGCTCAGTCAGGTGCGCGACAGATTAAAGGGCGCGATTGCATGGATTTTCGTCGTTCTGCTGATTCTGGCCTTCGCGATGTGGGGCGTGCCTGAGATGCGCCAGTTTGCCGGCAACACGGCAGTCTCGGTCGGCGATGAAAAGTTCTCCGCGCAATATATTCAAAGCGAGTTCAACCGCGCCGTCCAGAATCGCGCCGCACAGACCGGCGGCGCCTACTCCCAGGAAGACGCCATCGCTGCAGGGCTCCACACGCAGGTCATCTCCCAGATCACGACCGGCTCTGCGATCGATCAGTTCGCCGAAGGCATCAATCTCGCCATTCCTCGGGAATTCGTCCGCGACTATCTCAACGCCAACGACAATTTCAAGAACGCCGCCACGGGCGAACTCGACGAAACGGTGCTGAAGAACATTCTCCGTCAGAACAATATGACGGTGAAACAGTTCGAGGAACGGATCAGCGAGGATTTGATGCGCTCGCAGATGATCGAATCCCTCGCCCTCGGCGCGCCGGCGCCGAAAGCCATCATTGACGCCGTGCTGATGCGCGAGGTTGAGCGCAGGATGATCGCCTATCTCATCGTTACCGATGAAATGGCCGGCAAGGCGGCCGAGCCGACGCCTTCCGATCTTGAAGAGTATTACCAGAACAATCCGTCGCAATTCACGGCGCCCGAATACCGCACTTTCGATCTTCTCGTCCTGCGCACTGAAGATTTTCGCGAGGATGTCACGGCGCCCGAGGAAGAGCTGCGCCGTATTTACGAACTCAACAAGCCGCGCATGTACGACAAGCCGGAACGGCGGACGCTTTATCAACTTTCATTCGACACCGAACCCGAAGCGCAGGCCGCCGCTGCGTCCCTGCGTCAGGGAACGCCTTTCGAAACGCTCGCCGGCGAACGCGGGCTGGCGCTTGACGACGTCACTTTTGCAGACGCCGCCAAAAGCGATATCCTCGATCCAGCCGTCGCCGACGCCGCCTTTACCGAAGAGTTGGGCGAAGGCGATGTGGTCGGCCCGGTCCAGAGCGTCTTCGGCTGGAAGATTGCGCAAATCGCCGGGATCACGCCGCCGGAAACCAAGAGCTTTGAGGAAGTCCGCGAGGAAATCGAGAACCAGTTCCTCGATCAGGACACGCGGCGGGCGCTGTTGAACGCCATCGATGAGTTTGAAGAGATGCGCGACACCGGCGCCGACCTCAAGACGGCGGCGGAATCGCTCGGCTTCAAACCCGAGACGATTGGCCCGATCGACCGCTACAGTTTCGCCCCCGGCGGCGCCATTGTCGACAAGGTGCCCGGCGAAGCGCTCGCGGATGTCTTCACCCTTGAGGAAGGCGAGGAAACCGAAGCGCTCGAACTCGCCGCCCGCGACGGTTATTTCTTTGCAACGCTGCACGAGATCACGCCGCCGGCGCTCAAACCGTTCGAGGATGTGCGCGACGATGTTGAGCAGCGCTGGCGCGATGAAGAACGCCGCATGCGCATCGCCGATGCGGTGCGCGGCGTTCGTGAAGCCGTTGAGGGCGGCAAGACGCTTGATGAAGCCGCCGATCAGTTCGGCCGGGCGCCGACTGAAATTGTCGTCGACCGCCAGTTCGAAAACGAAGCCATCTCATCAGAGTTCAACGACCAGATATTCTCCGCCACCAAAGGAGATCTCGTTTCCGGTCCCGCAGCGCTCGGCGATGCGCAAATCGTCGCTGAAATTCGAAAGGTCGGCTTCGCAATGAGTACGATCCCGCCGGAACAGTGGACGCAGTTGGGACAACTCGCCGGCTATCAGTTCGATCAGGAATATCTTGAGGCCTTCATCACCGCCATCCGCCAGGACACCAATGTGAAGGTCAACCAGGCGCAACTCGACACGATCTTCGGCGAAGGGCAGTGACGCCGTCGCCTGAGTTCAAAGCGTTTGAAGAAACCTACGCGAGCGGCGCGCCGCAGATCGTCTGGACGCGCCTCGTCAGCGATCTTGAAACACCTGTTTCGGCTTTCCTGAAGCTGGCCGGACGACGGCGCAACGCGATCCTTCTTGAGTCGGTCGAGGGCGGCGAACAGCTCGGGCGCTATTCGATCATCGGCTTCAAGCCGGACGTCATCTGGCGCTGCCGCGGCGGACAATCGGAGATCAATCGCAACGCCGCCGCCGATCCTGACGCGTTCGCAACAGAAGACGGCGCGCCGCTCGTCAATCTGAAACGGCTGTTTGCTGAATCGGAAATCGAACCGGCGCCGGGCCTGCCGCCCATGGCGGCGGGCGTGTTCGGTTATCTTGGCTATGACATGGCGCGTCAGATGGAGCGGCTCGGTCCCCGCCCCGCCGGCGGAATTGATGCGCCTGACGCCGTCTTCATGCGTCCGACCGTCGTCGCCATTTTCGATAATGTCCGTCAGGAAATCATTCTCGCGGCCCCGGCGCGACCGGAAAAAGGTCTTCCCGCCCGCGCCGCCTATTCACGCGCGGCCGAACGGCTTGCGGACGCCGCGGGCGATCTCGCCGCGCCGCTCGCCATGCCGGCGTCCGACGCCGCAAACAGCGCCGGCGATGTTGCGCTTCAATCGAATACGCCGCCGCAGGACTATGCCGCCATGGTCGAGCGCGCGAAAGACTACATCGCCGCCGGCGATATCTTTCAGGTGGTTTTGAGCCAGCGTTTTTCGGCGTACTTTCCTGCGCCGCCATTCGAACTTTACCGGGCGTTGCGGCGTGCCAACCCATCGCCGTTTCTCTTCTATCTCAGCATCGACGATTTCGCGCTTGTCGGATCAAGCCCGGAAATTCTCGTGCGGGTCCGCGACGGCGAGGTCACAATCCGTCCGATCGCCGGCACAAGGCCGCGCGGCGCAAGCCCGGCCGAAGACAAGGCGTTCGAAGCCGATCTCCTCGCCGACCCGAAGGAGCGCGCCGAACATCTGATGCTGCTCGATCTCGGGCGTAACGATGTCGGTCGCTCGGCGGAAACCGGCTCGGTGCGCGTCACCGACAGCTTCACGATCGAGCGCTACAGCCATGTGATGCATATTGTCTCGAACGTCGTCGGGGCGCTCAAAAAAGGCGTGCATCCGGTCGACGCGGTGGCGGGCGGCTTTCCCGCCGGCACCGTGACCGGCGCGCCGAAGATCCGCGCCATGGAAATTATCGACGAACTCGAAAACTCGGCGCGCGGCGTTTACGGCGGCGCCATCGGCTATTTTTCGTCGGACGGCAATGTCGACACCTGCATCGCGCTCCGAACCGCGCTCATCAAAGATGGGCGCATGCATGTGCAGGCGGGCGCCGGGATCGTCGCCGATTCCGATCCGCAATCCGAACAGCGCGAATGCGAAAACAAGGCGCAGGCGCTGTTCGCAGCGGCGAAAGATGCGCTCAAACGCTCCGGCAACTGACTACGTTACCGCGAAATTATTGCACACCGCTTCATCCTGAGGGATTTTTCCTTCGCCCTTCGTGACGCATCTGCATAAGCAGACGCCCTCAGGGTGAAGGGAAAATTGTCACGAAGGATGACGATGCACGTTACTACTTGATGTTTGTTAGCCGCGCAGGCCCGGCGCCATCGCCATGATCTGCTGCATCTTGCGGTCGTGCGCGATGGACAGGAGCGACGAGGCCGGCGCGAGTTCGAACCCCCGGCTCGGCGCCGTCGCAAGCCACGGCCCGAGCACGTCGATGGTTTCAGCTCTCGGATGACAGATCGCGACCGCGTAGCCGGTCTCCCGGGCGATGCGCTCCACAAGATCGAGCTGGCGGCGCACGAACGCCCTGTCCCCGGCCTGCGCGTCAAGGAAAACGTCCCGCGAGAACGCATCGGCGCCCACCGCGGCGTTCGCCTTTCGCATGACTGTCTCGCCCGTGGTCACGGAATCGAGATAGAAGATCCCGCGCTCCTTGAGATAGGCGAGCACGGTTTTCATCGCCGCCGTATCAGCCGTCAGCTTCGATCCCATGTGATTGTTGACGCCGACATAGCCGTCGAAACGGGCGAGATTCCATTCAAGGGTTTCGATGAAGGTCGCGCCGGTCATGTCGAGACGCAGCGCGTGAGGACCGGGATCGGCGCCGCCTTCAGGCTCCATCGGCAGATGCAGCATGATCTCCGCGCCTTGTTCTCTCGCCTTGCGGGCAAGACCGTCGACGCCTTGCGCATAAGGCAGGAACGAATAGGTGAGCGGCCCGGGCAGCGCGAGGGCGCGCTCGAAGGCCGCGTGATCGAGACCCATATCGTCGAAAACGATGATGATTTTCGGCCGCGCCTTCGGCTGCATTCCATCCTGCGGAACCGGCAATCGCTCGAGTTCCGCGCCGGCGAGGAGAAGCTGGACGATCTTGTCGCGTTCCTCCGCCGCCATGTCGATGAAGGGCGCGTCTCGCAGCGGCGTTTCGATCGCCGGCTGACGCGAAGCGCGCGCCGCCGATCCGTGCTCGCCGATATAGGCCGCCATGGCGCCGAGCAGAACGCCGAAGAGGGCGATGCCGAATGAGGCGATCATTCCCGCCCTGGCCGCCTCGCCCCGTTTGCCTTTTCTTCGCGTTCGTCGTTTCACCGGCGCCGTTCCATCAGAGCGGCCGAGCCGCTTATGCATTCCTTGCGCGCTCAAGCTTGCGCCCGCCGCCGCCGGCGCTAAACCTGAACCTTCTTCTAGTGTGCTGATTCTCGCGGCCCCGATGATCCTGCTGATCGATAATTATGACAGCTTCACCTACAATCTCGCCCATCTGATCGGCGGGCTTGGGGAGGCCGTGGATGTCAGGCGAAATGACGCGATTTCCGCGACGGCGGCGACCGGCGCCGAGTATGAGGCGATCGTGCTTTCGCCCGGCCCCTGCACGCCCAACGAAGCCGGCGTCTGCCTGGAGCTGATCGCCGCCGCGGCGAAAGCCCAGAAGCCGGTGTTCGGGGTGTGCCTCGGGATGCAGGCGATCGCCCAGAGCTTCGGCGGCGAGATTGTCCGCGCCAGGCGATTGATGCACGGCAAGACCTGCGGCGTCGTTCATGACGGCAAGGACGTTTTCGAAAACCTGCCCTCGCCCTTCACGGCGGCGCGGTACCACTCTCTCGTCGCGGACCGGTCGAGCCTGCCGGCGGCGCTCGAGATCACGGCGGCGGCCGATGACGACGGCGAGATCATGGGGCTCGCGCACAAGACCTTGCCGATCGCCGGGGTGCAGTTTCATCCCGAAAGCATCGCCACCGAACATGGCGGCGCGCTGCTTGCGAACTTTCTGCGGGAGGCGCGCGCGTGAGCGGCTTCACCCCCTATCTCGCCAGCGCGGTCTCCGGCGCGCCCCTCTCAGGCGATGAAATGCGCGGCGCGATGACCGCGATCCTCGCCGGCGAAGCGAGTGACATCGAGATCGCCGGCTTCCTCACGGCGCTTCGGGCGCGCGGCGAAACGGTCGAGGAGATCGCCTCGGCTGCGCTCGCCATGCGCGATCATGCGCTGGCGGTTGAGGCGCCGGACGACGCCATCGACACTTGCGGCACCGGCGGCGACGGCGCGGGCACCTACAACATCTCGACCGCGAGCGCCTTGATCGTCGCCGGCTGCGGCGCGCCGGTGGCCAAGCACGGCAACCGCTCGGCAAGTTCGCTTTCCGGATCGTCGGATGTCTTGAGCGCCCTCGGCGTGAAACTCGATACCCCGCCGGCGCTCATTTCCCGCTCGATCAGGGAAGCCAATGTCGGCTTCATGTTCGCGGCGCTCCACCACAAGGCGGCGGGTCATGCGGCGGCGGCCCGCAAGGCGCTCGGGGTCAGGACCCTCTTCAACGTGCTCGGGCCGCTTTCCAATCCGGCGGGCGCGAAGCGGCAGCTCATGGGGGTTTTCTCCAGAGACCTTCTGCGCCCGATCGCCGAGGTGATGCCCCGGCTCGGGGTCGAGACCGCCTGGGTCGTCCATGGGAGCGACGGGCTCGACGAGATCACCACCACCGGGCCGACTTACGCGGCGGCGCTTGAACGCGGCGCCGTCCGCGAATTCGAGATCACGCCGGAAGAAGCCGGGCTCCCCCGCGCCAGCCTGAAAGACCTCAAAGGCGGCGACCCGGCGGCGAATGCGGAAGCCCTGAGGCGGCTGCTCGCCGGAGAGAAAGGCCCCTATCGCGATATCGCCGTCCTCAACGCCGCCGCCGCGCTGGTGATCGCCGGCAAGGCGCGCGATCTCGCCGCCGGCGCGCGCGCAGCGGAGCAGGCGATCGACGCAGGCGCAGCCCGCGCCGCCCTTGAAAAGCTGATTGAAATTTCGAACTCGGCCCCATGACCATTCTCGACGACATCATCGACTACAAGAAAGAGGAAGTCGCCGCGGCGAAGGCGAACACGCCCCTTGCGGCCCTGCGCTCGCTCGCGGCGGCGCAGAAACCCCGGGGCTTTCGCAAGGCGCTGGAACGCAAGGCGTCGGCCGGCTTCGCGCTGATCGCGGAAATCAAGAAGGCGAGCCCCTCGAAAGGCCTCATCCGGGCCGATTTCGACCCCGCCGCCCATGCGCACGCCTACAAGGCCGGCGGCGCGGCCTGCCTTTCCGTGCTGACCGACGGCCCGAGCTTTCAGGGCGGTCCCGAGGCGCTCCGCGCCGCGAGAGCGGCGGTCGATCTGCCGATCCTGCGCAAGGATTTCATGATCGATCCCTATCAGGTGACGGAAGCCCGCGCCTGGGGCGCCGACTGCATCCTCCTGATCATGGCTTGCCTTTCTGACGCCGAGGCCGGCGAACTGATGGCCGCTGCACAAGAGAACGGCCTCGATGTGCTGGTTGAAACCCACGATGCGGCGGAAATGGAGCGCGCCGTTAAGCTTAACGCCGACTTAATTGGCGTAAACAACCGTAACCTCAAAACATTTAAGACCAGTCTTCAGGTCACTGCAGAACTCGCCGCCCTGGCGCCCCCTTCGGCGCTTCTGGTGAGCGAAAGCGGCGTCAATACGCATGAAGATATCGTCACGCTCGCCGGTTACGGCGCGAAAGCCTTCCTCGTGGGCGAGAGCCTGATGCGCCAGCCGGATATCTCTGCGGCGACAAGAGCGCTGCTGGGACCGGCGACGCTCGCCTGAACCCGGCGGCCCGGTTTCCAGTCGTTTAGCGCCCCCTGTTGACGGGCCAGAAGAACAACCATAGAACATCGTTGTCGTTTTGTTCTTTTGTCGTTTCGGCCATGCAAGCAGCCTTTGGGCGAAAGCACGCACGCCGCAACCGGCGAAAGCCCGGTCGAAACATAAGCCTGACCAAAATTGGAGACGGAGACAGGAACATGCTTACCAGGAAACAGCACGAGCTGCTTCTCTTCATCAATGAGCGGATCAGCGAGACCGGCGTCTCGCCGTCATTCGATGAAATGAAGGACGCCCTCGACCTGCGCTCGAAGTCCGGCATTCACCGGCTGATCACCGCGCTCGAGGAGCGCGGCTTCATCCGCCGCCTGCCCAACCGCGCCCGCGCTCTCGAAGTGGTGCGGCTGCCCGACGATATTACCGCCGCAGCCGCCAATCGCGCGCCGGCCCGGGGCTTTTCGCCTTCCGTGGTCGATGGCGGCTTCCGCCGCCGTCCGCCGGAATCGAAACCGTCCGCCCCCCAGAGCGGTCTCATGGAGCTGCCGGTGCTTGGCCGGATCGCGGCCGGTACGCCGATTGAGGCGATCCAGCATGAAGTCGACCGGATCGCCGCGCCGGAAGCGCTGCTTTCCGCCGGGGAGCACTACATTCTCGAGGTGCAGGGAGAATCGATGATCAACGCCGGTATCCATGACGGCGATTATGCGATCATCAAACGCTGCGACAGCGCCGGCAGCGGCGAGATCGTCGTCGCGCTGGTGGACGATGAGGAAGCGACCCTGAAGCGGCTACGCAAGAAAGGCGCGTCAATCGCCCTTGAAGCGGCGAACCCCGCCTTCGAAACCCGAATCTACGGGCCGGACCGGGTCGCCGTGCAAGGCAAGCTCGTCGGCCTGATGCGGCGCTACTGAGCGGCGCAGGCCCGGCTGGATTAATCCGCCAAGAACCGCTTCACGCTGCGGTCGGCAGGCGTTGCTCCCGATCGCCGCGAAATTCACAATGTCAAAGAGCCTGACGCGAAGGCGAAAATTCCGTCCCGCGTCCGACGCTGCTTGGTGCATGATCCGGTGCGGCGATCCGCTGATTGAAATCGTCCGTTCCTGAGCCGTCATCAACGTCACGGCGAAGGATAAAGCCGTATGCGAGGGGGGTGGATAACTATCCCCATTTACTGGGCTAGAGGGCCAACCGCCCTCTCAGGGTTGTATTTTGATAGCGCGCAAATCGCCTTATGCGTGTACGGATCATCACTCGGCGGGGAAGAAATCCTCGCCGCCCGTCCACGGCCGGCGTCCCCGGAAATCGCCGACTGTCGTCACTTGCGGCGCGCCGTTCTTGTCGAACCGGATCGCATGCGCGCCGCGCCGCCAGACCGACCGCCGGTCAATCAGTTTTGCTTTACAAGCTTTCCAGTCCGCGGCGCTTGCTGGAAAGAAAGCGACGACAAGATCGGCCCGGGCGCAGTCCTCGGCGAGCGCGGCGGGCGCTTCCACAAACGCCGCGACACGGCTTTCCGGCAGTTCCATGACGCAGCCGTCTGGATCGCAGCGCCCGGCTTCGGCCATCGCGTTGAGCGCGGTCGCGCCGGGATCGAAGCCGCTCACCTCCGCCCAGACTCCTGCCGAGAACTTGTCCCGGCGCTTGCTGTAAACATAAAGCGTCGCCTCGGCGCCCGGCGGAACGACGCCGGCGTTGCGCCCCGAAGCGGCGACAAAAATCTGCGGCGCATGAACGAATTGCGCGATCAGCAGCGCGAGCGGAAGCGCCGCCAGTCCCAAAAGCCGCAAGGGCGAGCGAAGGAGACAGAGCCAGAGACCGCCGATGGTCATCGCGAGGAGCATTACGAGCGGCCATTGCGGCGTCAGCGAAACCGCGCCGCGCAAGCTGGAGACTTCCCGCGCGATGGTGAGGATCGCCTCCATGCCGCCCGCCGACAGCCGCCATGCCCATGCGTCTAGTCCGAATGGCGAAAGCAACAGCGCCACAATCGCCGCCGGCATGATCCAGAAGCCCATCAACGGCATCGCCGCCATGTTCGCTGGAAGCGAATAAATCGCCACGCGATTGAAGTGATAAAGCGCGAACGGCGCCGTGGCGACGGCGGCGAGTGTATCCGTCGCCGCCAGTCCCGCCGCATAGCGTCTCACCCGCGCGCCCAGCGTGTGGGATCGCCGCTCGCTCACGCGGGCGGTCCACCATTCATATCCGGCGATCAGCGCCGTCACCGCGGCGAAGGACATCTGAAAGCCCGGATGAAACAGCGCTTCCGGCGTCGTCAGCAGGATGATCGTCGCCGCAATCGCGACATTGCGCAGCGACAGCGCCCGGCGGTCGACAAGGATCGCCGCGAAAAAGATCGCCGCCATGATGAACGCCCGCCGCGCCGACCAGCTGCTGCCGGAAAGGATCAGGTAGAAGAGGCCGGACAGCAGCGCCGCAGCGGCCGCCCATTTCTTGATCGGAAAGCGGAGCGCCAGCGGCTCGATAGCGGCAAGGCCGAGGCGCACGGTGAAGAAGATCAACCCGGTCGCCAGCCCCATATGCAGGCCGGATATCGCCAGAAGATGCGCGAGCCCCGCATCGCGCAGCGCGGCTTCGGATTCCTCGCTGACCCCGTCGCGCTTGCCGGTGACGACGGCGGCCACAATCGCCCCGCCTTCATTACCGGTCACGTCAATGATCCGCCGCTTCAGCGCGGTTCGCGCCTTTTCGATTGCATCAGCGATATAACGCGTCTCAGTCCCGGGATCGGCCGCATCGACAACCGGCGGGCTCACAGCGAAACCGACCGCCCCGATCTTCTGGAAATAGAGACGCCGCGCGAAATCAAAACCGCCGGGCGCGGCGGGCGGCGGCGGCGGGCTTAATCCGGCGCGCAATGTGATGCGGTCGCCCGGCGACGCCTCGAATTCGGCACCGCGCCAGGTGACGCGCGCCCGCGCCGGCAACGCCTCGGGCGCAACGCCTTCAATCGCGTCGAGGGCGATCACCAGCCGCCGCGCGCGGGCGCTTTCCTCGATGGACAGGAGCTTGCCGGAAACCGGACGGATCGTAAGTTCGCGGCTGAGCGCCGGCGCCTCAACGTAAGCGGTGCGAAAGTCAGCAGCGGTGAAACCCAGCGCCGCCAGCGCCAGCCCCGCCGAGACGCGTCTCAAACGGCTCACGCGCAAGGTTACGACCAGCGCCGCGACGAGCGCGCCGGCGCCAAGCATCCAGTGCGGCTCCGTCTTGAGGCCGAAATAGAACCCCGCCCCGGCCCCGATGGCGACCGGGGACCACAGGCCAAGGCCCGCGATCTCGGTTTTCGCCCACGCTTTCAGATGTTCCGGCGCAACATGGGCGGCCCGCCGCCAGAGCGCGCGCAGCCGGCCGTCAAGACCGCCTTTCAGCGCCGGCTCTGCTGCAGGAATGGATGTCTGGACCATAGGCGCCGGTGGGTTTGGGTGCTAACACCCCTCGCAATCACGTCATGTCATCCTAAACAGGAGCCGGTCTGCAAGCCATGCCGAACGCCGACCCGAACGCGCAAGCCGTCGTTACCCGTTTCGCCCCCTCGCCGACGGGCTATCTCCATATCGGCGGCGCGAGGACAGCGCTCTTCAACTGGCTGTTCGCGCGCGGCCGCGGCGGAAAGTTTTACTTGAGGATCGAGGACACCGACCGCGAACGCCACACCGAAGCGGCGGTCGAGGCGATCATCGAGGGGCTTGAATGGCTCGGCCTCGACTGGGACGGCGAACCGGTCTCGCAATATGCGCAGCGCGAACGCCACGCCGCAGTCGCGAAACAGCTGCTCGATGAAGGCAAAGCCTATCGCTGTTACCTGACGCCTGACGAACTCAACGAAGTGCGTGAGAAAGCCAAAGCAGAAGGCGTGCGGTTCGAAAGCCCGTGGCGGGATGCGGATCCGGCGACAGCGCCGGCGGACAAGCCGTTCGCCGTCCGCTTCAGGGCGCCGCGCGAGGGCTCCACGACGATCAGCGACGCTGTTCAGGACACCGTCTCGTTTCCGAATTCGGCGCTCGACGATCTCATCATTTTAAGGAGCGACGGCGGACCGACCTACAATCTCGCCGTCGTCGTCGACGATCACGATATGGGCGTCACCCATGTCATTCGCGGCGACGATCACTTGAACAACGCCGCGCGTCAGAAACAGATATACGAAGCGCTCGGCTGGGCGGTCCCGGTGTTCGCCCATGTGCCCCTGATCCATGGCGCCGACGGCGCCAAGCTTTCCAAGCGTCATGGCGCGCTCGGCGTCGAGGCCTATCGCGACATGGGCTATCTTGCTGACGGCCTTGCGAATTATCTTATCCGTCTCGGCTGGTCGCATGGCGACGACGAGATCATCCCCCGCGACAAGGCGCTTGAATGGTTCGATCTCGACCACATCAACAAGGCGCCTGCGCGTCTCGACCTCGACAAGCTCGCGCATATCAACGCGCATTATATGGCCGCGCTCGATGACCGTGTTTTCACCGAAAGAGCGGCGCCGTTCCTTGAGAAAGCCGGTATTGTTCTCGATACGGATGACAGGGAGCGCCTCGAACGCGCCGCGCCGTTTTTGAAGGCGCGCTGTTCCAGCCTCGCCGATGCGCCCGACGCCGCCGGATTTTTATTTCTGAAACGCCCGCTCCAGATCGACGGCAAGGCGGCGAAACCGCTCCGCAAGGAAGGGGCCGCCGACATGCTGGCCGCCGCAGCGGACGCGCTTGGCGACGAGGCGCTATGGGCCGGACCGGAAACGCTCGATTCGCGCCTGCAGGCGCTGGCGGCGGAAAAAGACGTCGGATTTGGCGCAATCGGCGCGCCTTTAAGGGCGGCGCTGACTGGGGGGCGGCCTTCGCCCGGCATGGGCGAAGTGCTATACAGTCTCGGCCGCGTCGAAGCGCTGGCCCGTATCCGCGACCAAATCGACTGATTAGAGGTCTGGAATCGCCCTTTAAACCCATTATTATGTGCGCTGCAGCAAAATTAGCGCACCGCAATAAGAAAAGGCAGGCTACATGAAGAGCGATCTTACGAAGTCCGGCGCGATCTCCCTGACGAACGGCGATCAGAGTTTCGAGTTTCCCGTTTTCAAGGCGACCCACGGACCGGACGTATTCGACATCCGCAGCCTCTATAGACAAACCGGCGCGTTCACCTTCGATCCGGGCTTCACCTCGACAGCAAGCTGCGAGTCCAAGATCACCTATATCGACGGCGATGAAGGGGTCCTGCTTTATCGCGGCTATCCGATCGACCAGCTCGCCGAGCGATCAAACTTCATTGAGGTCGCCTATCTCCTGTTGAATGGAGAATTGCCGGACCGCCAGCAACGCGAAAACTTCGATCATTCGATCACCATGCACACCATGGTGCATGAACAGCTCAAGAATTTTTACAACGGGTTCAGGCGCGACGCGCATCCGATGGCGATCATGGTCGGCGTCGTCGGCGCGCTCTCGGCGTTCTATCACGACTCAACCGACATCAACGATCCCAAGCAACGCCTCGTTGCGAGCCATCGCATGATCGCCAAGATGCCGACAATTGCGGCGATGGCGTATAAGTACTCAATCGGCCAGGCGTTCGTCTTCCCGCGGAACGACCTCGACTATACGTCGAACTTCATGCGCATGTGCTTTGCGGTTCAGGCGGAAGATTACGAAGTCAACAAGACCCTGTCCGACGCGCTCGACAAGATTTTCATCCTTCACATGGACCATGAGCAAAATGCGTCGACGTCGACAGTGCGGCTCGCCGGCTCATCCGGCGCCAATCCTTTCGCCTGCATCGCAGCGGGCATCGCCTCGCTCTGGGGCCCGGCCCATGGCGGCGCCAACGAGGCCGCGCTCAACATGCTCGAGGAAATCGGCACGGTCGACCGCATTCCCGAATATATCCGTCGCGCCAAGGACAAGGACGACCCGTTCCGCCTGATGGGCTTCGGACACCGCGTCTACAAGAACTACGATCCGCGTGCGAAAGTGATGCGCAAAGCCTGTCATGAAGTGCTCGACGCGCTCGGCGTTCGCGAAGACCCGCTTTTGCAGGTCGCAATGGAGCTTGAACGGATTGCGCTTGAAGACGAATATTTCGTTGAAAAGCGGCTCTATCCGAATATTGATTTCTATTCCGGCATCACGCTACGCGCGCTCGGCTTCCCAACCGATATGTTCACCGTGCTGTTCGCACTCGCCCGCACTGTCGGCTGGATTGCGCAATGGTCGGAAATGATAGAGGACCCGAACCAGAAAATCGGACGGCCGCGCCAGATCTACACTGGCGCGCCCCGCCGCGATTACATCGATATCGGCGAACGCTGATTATTCGTCGTCGAAGACCTTGTCGCCGACATAGACCGTCCCCTGCCCGTGTTTCTCAACGCGGCCGGTGACGGACTTCATGCGCACCTCGCTTGAGCCGAAGAGGCGCAGCTCAGGCTGTTTGACGGCGCCGCCGAAATAAACCCCGCCCGAACCGTCAACGGTCGCGCGCAGCCGGTCGGCGTAACCGCCCTTCACCGCAACGCCGCCGGAACCGGCGATGCGAACGGTCAGCGGTCCGTCGAGACGGGTCGTGCGCACGATCCCCGACCCGGCGATCGACACGTCCATCATGCCGTCGACAGCGCCGAGAATGACGTCGCCGGGGCCTGCGATATCGATATCGACCATGGCCGCATCGCCCGCCATCACATCGGCGTCGCCGGAAATATCGATTTCAAGCGCGGCGGCTACATTACCGATCACAAGCCGACTGCCATGCACCACACCGATCACCGCCTGATCGACATCGCTCGCTTCGCCGTAAACATAGCAGGCGTCCAGCGAAAGCGCGCCGCCAAGGCGATCCATTTTGAGCTTCATGCGCGCGTCGATGAATTCGACATCACCTTCGAACGGCATGTTGACGATGATCGTCGGATAATCCTCGAAGAAGCCTTCATCGACCGGTTCGCCAGTGGTCAGTTCGCGTCCCTGACGCGGATTGAACTCGCGCATGATGCGCGTATTGCAGCAGTCGCGGGTTTCTTCTTCGCGCCAGCGCTCGCCGGTAATGATGACTTGCCCGTCCTTCTCCACGACCTCGATCGAATGCTGCTGTTTGCCCTGACGGATCTCCACATCCATCTCGTCGCCGCTGGTCGTTCTGATTTCGATCGTTCCCGTGACGTCCCGAAATGAGACTTTGCTGCTCTCGAATGTCGCCGCCGATGCGGCGCCGATCGCGGCGAACACCCCGGCAAGGATGGATAGGGCTGTTTTACTAGCGAATTTCCGGCTCATGACGCGCCTGCCTGTTCAAAGTTGTCTTGTCGCTTTCCCCCTGAAAGAGACGAGCCTGCTCACCGGAGCAAAAAACGCACCGTAGCAACAATCGTTAACGAGGGACCGTTTCGCGATTGCGGAATCGGCGCGCGGTTTGTTTTCATCGGCGCCGAGCCTGTCTATAGGTCAGCTAAAAGAGAAAAGGCGGCAGGCTTATGTGGGACGGGCTCTGGATCGGCGGCAAGGCGGCGACGCTCGACCCGGACGCGCGCGCGCCCTACGGCCTGATCGAAAACGCTGCGATCGCCGTCAAGGACGGGCGCATCGCCTGGGCGGGCGACGCGAAAGACCTGCCGGGGGAACCTGCATCGCTCGCCGGCAACGTCTTTGACCTCGATGGCGCGCTGATGACGCCGGGCCTCATCGATTGCCACACGCATCTTGTCTGCGCCGGCGACCGCGCCGCCGAATTCGAGGCGCGGCTGCTCGGCAAGTCCTATGAAGAGATCGCGCGCGCCGGCGGCGGCATCCTTTCAACCGTAAAAGCGACCCGCGCCGCCAGCGAAGACGCGCTTGTCGAGGCGGCGATGCCGCGGCTCGACGCGCTGATCGCCGAAGGCGTCACGACGGTTGAAGTGAAATCCGGATACGGTCTCAATCTCGAGACCGAACTGAAAATGCTGCGCGCGGCGCGGCGCCTCGGCGTGGAACGCAAGGTGAATATAAAAACCACCTTCCTCGGCGCGCACGCGTTGCCCCCTGAATATCAGGGGCGCGCCGACGATTATATCGATCATGTCTGCACTGACATGCTGCCCGCCGTCGCATCCGAAAAACTGGCGGACGCAGTCGACGGGTTTTGCGAAGGCATCGGGTTCTCGCCGGCGCAGATCGAACGTGTTTTCGAAAAAGCGCGTGAGCTAGGTTTGCCTGTCAAGCTTCACGCCGAACAGCTTTCCGATCTTGGGGGCGCGCGGCTGGCGGCGCAGTATGGCGCGTTATCCGCCGACCATCTTGAGTATCTCACGGAAGAAGACGCCATCGCGCTCGCCAAGGCGGACATGGCCGCCGTCATGCTGCCCGGCGCGTTTTACTTCCTGCGCGAAACCAAACTCCCGCCGATCGATGCGATGCGCGCCGCCGGGGTTCCCTTGGCGGTAGCGACAGACTGCAATCCCGGCACAAGCCCGATGACGTCGCTTCTCCTCGCCATGAACATGGCCGCGACCCTCTTTCGCATGACGCCGGAAGAAACCCTCGCCGGCGTCACCCGAAACGCCGCGAAGGCGCTCGGCATGGCGGGCGAGACGGGCGTACTGAAACCCGGCATGCGCGCCGATTTCGCCATATGGGAGGCTCGACATCCGGCGGAACTCGCCTATCACATGGGCCACAACAAACTCAAAACCCGCATCTTTGCAGGAAACCCATGACCATGATCCTGACGCCTGGCGCGGTGACGCTCGCCAGCCTTGAAGAGATTTACCGGAGCGGCGACGCCGCAAAACTCGATCCCGCGCAACACGGCGCCGTCAACGCGTCGGCGGCGATCCTCGCCAAAGCCGCGAAAGGGTCTGAGCCCGTTTACGGCGTCAACACCGGTTTCGGCAAACTCGCCAACACGCGCATCGCGCCGGACGACGTTGAAACCCTGCAGCGCAATCTCATCCTGTCGCATTGCGCCGGGGTCGGCGAGCCGTTCGATATTTCGACCGCGCGGCTGATCATGGCGCTCAAACTGATTTCGCTTGGACGCGGCGCCTCCGGCGTTCGCCTTGAAATCATCGCGCAGATCGAAGCGATGCTTGCGCATGGCGTGACGCCCGTGATCCCCAGCCAGGGATCGGTCGGCGCTTCGGGCGACCTTGCGCCGCTCGCCCATATGGCCGCCGCAATCATCGGCGAAGGCGAAGCGTGGTTCAACGAAACGCGCATGAAGGCGAAGAACGCCCTCGCCGCCGCCGGTCTGAAGCCCGTGACCTTAAGCGCCAAGGAAGGGCTTGGCCTCATTAACGGCACGCAGGTCTCGACCGCGCTTGCGCTGATCGGCCTGTTCGACGCTTGGCGCGCCGCGGAAGCCGCGCTTGTCGCCGGCGCCATGTCGACCGACGCCGCCATGGGTTCGGCGGCGCCGTTCCGCGACGAGATCCACGCCGTGCGCGGTCATCAGGGCCAGATCGATGCGGCGAAGTTCCTCCGCACCGTGATGGAAGGCTCGGCAATCCGCGAAAGTCATCGCGCCGAGGACGAACGGGTGCAGGACCCCTATTGCATTCGTTGCCAGCCGCAGGTGATGGGCGCCTGCATTGACCTTTTAAGGCAGGCGGCGAGAACGCTCGAAGTGGAAGCGAACGCCGCAACCGACAATCCGCTGGTGTTCGAAGACGGCTCCATCGTTTCTGGCGGCAATTTCCACGCGGAGCCGGTCGCCTTCGCCGCCGACCAGATCGCGCTCGCCATCGCCGAGATCGGATCGATCTCGCAACGGCGCATCGCGCTGATGGTCGATCCGACGCTCTCTTACGGATTGCCGG
>ENA-ORCV01000482-ORCV01000482.1-marine-metagenome-genome-assembly--contig:-NODE-482-length-26129-cov-4.472708_pt1 | contig 26129 bp, 22 predicted proteins | sample MGYA00237779_ERZ508509 | MGnify/ENA primary metagenome ERZ508509 (study PRJEB26180, sample SAMN06268772) | marine metagenome | isolation source: Bioluminescent Bay, La Paraguera, Puerto Rico | place... | reverse complement strand
CTGATCATCCTCACCGCCGCACCGCGCCTGGCCCACAGCACCTGGTGGCTCATTGCCGGATACGCCGCGGTACTCGCCCTGCTGGGCAGCTACCGGGGCCATCAATGTACCCCTGCTGACCTGGTCCACTGCGAATGGCCGCGCAGCTTTGCCATCGCCATCGGCATTGCCACCTTTATCGTAGGCTTCCTGCTGCGCGCCAGTGCCAGCGGGCAAGAGCGGCTGCGGCCCCCAGGTTACCGGGCGCTGTTCCACTTTTCCTGGGATAACGCCCTCACCGCCGGACTCACCCTGGTATTCACCGGCATTTTCTGGCTGATCCTGTACCTGTGGCAGGCGTTGTTCAAACTGGTGGGCATCGACTTTTTCCACGAACTGTTTGAAAAAGACTGGTTCTTCTACCCGGTTACCTGGCTGGTAGCCGGCAGTGGCGCCATCCTGTTCCGCGCCCAGCAGAGCTTTGTACTGACCCTCAAGCGCCTGCTGCGCACCATGCTGGTGGCACTGTTGCCGCTGTTGGCGGTACTTACCATCGTATTTCTCTCCACCCTGCCGTTTACCGGACTGCAGCCGATCTGGGACACCGGGCGCGGCAGTGCGCTGCTGTTGTGGCTGGTGGCACTGCTGCTGTTTTTTGCCAACGGCGTGATCCAGGACGAATTCCCGTTCGCCCGCTACCCAAAGTGGATCAACCGCCTGCTAATGGCGGCGCTGGCGGTGGCGCCTTTCTATGCGAGCTTTGCTCTCTACGGGTTGTTCCTCAGGGTGCAGCAGTACGGCTGGACCCCGGAACGCCTGTGGGGATTTGTCGCCGCGGTGACCCTGGCGCTGCTAGCCCTCGCGTACAGCCTGGCCATTCTGCGGCGCGGCAGCCACTGGGCGGAGTGGTTGCGGCGCATTAACACCGGGCTGGCGCTCTGGATACTGGCGGTGTGCCTGATCACCCAGACACCGCTGCTGAATTTCTGGAAAATCAGTGCCAACAGCCAGTTGGCGCGGCTTGCAGACGGGCGCACCGAACTGGCCGAATTCGACTTCTTTTTCCTGCACCACAAACTGGGGCGCCCGGGGCGGGCCGCACTGGAAGAGCTGTACCAGTGGGACCAGGTACAGGGAGCGCCGAAGCTCGCCAGCTATGTAAACGAGCTGCTGCAAGCAGACAAGCTGGACTGGACCCTGCGGGAAAACCCGCTGCAATCCGCCGCAGAGGCGGCCAAATTCAGCGAGGTACCCGTGTTGCCGGCGGGAGCGCCGCTGCCGCAGGGTTTCAACTGGCGCCGCCACGGCAATAATTGCGACGACGCGCAGATCGACTGTATCTGGCTGGCACAGGATCTGAACGGCGACGGCGAACGGGAATATCTGCTGTTTATTCACAACCGTCGCGGTTCCACCGGCAAACACTGGCTGAGCGTGAGCGCGTATCACCGTACAGAGGACGACTGGCAACTGATCGCCAGCAACAGCCGCCAGACCGAAGAGGATTTCGCCAGTCTGCGGGACAAGCTTATGCGCGCCCCTCTGCAGCTGGAATCCCCGCGCTGGCAAGGGCTGTATGCGGGCGAGGAGATGCTGTTCGATCCCAGCGTGCGCTGAAATTTTTTGCTGGCGGCCTTGGAATTGTCACCGCCCGCTGGTTAACATGCCGCCGCCGAACACGCTCTGGTGATTGCCAGCGGCCGCCCGGATTGCCGTGCGCAGATGCAACTATGCTTGCATGGCCGGCCCCGGAGCCGGCTTCCTATTCTTCCCATCCGCAGTACCCGGATTGTTATGCCACCAAATTTTCTCGATGCCGACGGCAAACCGCCCCGCTGGCTGGCGCCCTGTCTCGCCGCGCTGGTAGCGCTGACGCCATTTTCCATTGATACCTACTTGCCCGCCATTCCCGCCATGGCCGAGGCACTTGGCGTCGAGGTGGCACAGGTGCAGCACTCGGTATCCAGCTTCCTGCTGGGGTTTGCCATCGGCCAGTTGTGCGGCGGGCCGCTGTCGGATCGCTGGGGACGGATTCTGGTGGGCACCATCGGCCTGACGATTTTTATGCTCAGCACGGTACTGATCCTGTTCACCAACACCGTGGAACTGCTGGTTATCCTGCGTTTTTTCCAGGCCGTGGGCGGCGGCTTTGCCGCAGTGAATTCCGGCGCGATGGTGCGGGACCTGTACCACGGTCGCGAAGCGGCGCGGATCATGTCGATGATCGCCACCATGATGCTGATCGCGCCGCTGGCGGCGCCGGTGATCGGCTCCTCCCTGCTGACCTTCGGTGACTGGCACGCGATCTTCGTATTCCTGCTGATTTACGCCGCGCTGATGATGGGACTGGTGCGGGGCGTGCTGCCGGAAACGGTATCGAAATTCCGCCGCGCGCGGCGCCAGCGGGAGTCCCGCCGCACCCTGTTCCAGAATTACGGCCAGATCTTCCGCTGCCGGCGGGCACTGGGATTCCTGTTCGCGCAGGGGCTGGTGAGCGGCAGCATGTTCATTTACATCACCACCGCGCCGTTCGTGTTTATGGAGCATTTCGGGGTATCGTCGGCGAACTTCCCGGTGCTGTTCGGCAGTTGCGTACTGGGGCTGGTGTTGATGGTGCAGTTGAACATCCGTCTGCTCAAAGTCTTCGAGCCGCGGCAGATTCTGCTGGTGGGAATCAGTCTGCAGCTGCTGTCCTGTACCCTGCTGGTGGCGAGCACTCTCTACTTCGGCAATCAGCAGCCGCTGCTGGCATGGATGGTTCCGCTGGTGATGGCCATGGGCGCCATCGGCATCATTACCCCAAATTCCGCCGCCTGCTACCTGGAGTTTTTCCCCAAAATCAGCGGCACCGCCAATGCGCTCTACGGCGCCACCCTGTTTATTGCCGGCGGGCTGCTGGGTGGACTGGTCAATGGTATCCACACCGGCACGCTGGTGCCGATTGCGGTTGGCATGCTGTGTTGTTCCGCCGCCGCACTGGGCTGCGCGCTGTTTGTGGCCCAGGCCCGGCAGCCGATCGAAGTGGGCGAGCAGAAATAGCCGGAAATCAGGCGAGCCCTTCGTCCTGCATCGCCTTTTTCACCCCGGCACGCGCTGACATGCGCTCGGCAAATGCCTTGAGCTTCGGCCAGTTACCGGTGTCCACCCGCACCCTGGCGCACCAGTTGTACACCGTAAACAGATAGGCGTCGGCCACGGTGAAGTCGTCCCCCAGCAGATAATCTCCGTCCAGCTGGTCTTCCACAAACTGAAAACGCTCACTGACGAGCTGGTTCGCCCTGGCCTTTTCCTCCTCCGAGCCGTCCCAGAACAGCGGCACGAAGGATTTGTGGATTTCGGCAGCAATGAAGTTCAACCATTCCAGCATGCGGTAGTGGGGCAGGGTGCCGAACTCCGGGGCGAGCATTTTTTCCGGTTTCTGCTCCGCCAGGAACTGCAGAATGGCCTGGCATTCGGTGAGCACTTCACCGCCTTCCAGTTGCAGCGCCGGCACATAGCCCTTGGGATTGATCTCCCGGTAGTCGCCGCCGGTCTCGATCTTTTTGGTCTGCAGGTTGACCTTGCACAATTCAATATCGATCCCCGCCTCACAGGCGACAATGTGCGGCGCGAGTGAACAGGCCCCGGGCGCGTAAAACAGTTTCATGGCGAGACTCCGTGTAGATGAATTTCCTGCCTGTATTTAGCGGCTGTATTCAGTTGCGTCCGTGGGGCGCCGCGTAATCCAGCTCCGGGCCCACCGGCACTATACCGGTGGGATTGATGTTGCGGTGACTGGCGTAGTAGTGGGTCTTGATATGGTGAAAGTCCACCGTGTCCGCCACCCCCGGCCACTGGTACAGCTCCCGGGTGAAGCCCCACAGGTTGTCGAAGTCCGCCACGCGCTGCCGGTTGCATTTGAAATGGCCGTGATACACCGCGTCGAAACGGATCAGGGTGGTGAACAGGCGCCAGTCCGCCTCGGTGATCCGCTCCCCGGTGAGGTAGCGATTCTTCCCCAGGCGCTGCTCCAGCAGATCCAGGGACTCAAACAGCCGGTGGTAGGCCGCCTCGTAAGCGTCCTTGCTGGTGGCAAAGCCTGCACGATACACGCCATTGTTGACGTTTTCGTACACGAAGCGATTGGTGGCGTCGATATCCCCACACAGGTCCGCGGGACAGTAGTCGTCGTCATTACCGGTGAGATCGTTGAACGCGCTGTTGAACATGCGGATGATTTCCGCGGATTCATTGCTGACGATGCACTCCCGGTCCCTGTCCCACAGCAGCGGCACGGTAACGCGACCGGTATAGTCCGGCCGGTTGCGGGTGTAGATCTGGTGCAGGTACTCGCTGGCATACAACTCGTCGCCACTGCTGCCTTCGCTGCTGTCGAAGGTCCAGCCGTGATCCAGCATCAGCGGGCTCACCACCGACACGCCGATATAGTCTTCCAGTCCCTTGAGCTTGCGGATAATCAGCGTGCGGTGCGCCCAGGGGCAGGCGAGGGAAACGAACAGGTGATAGCGGTCTTTTTCCGCGGCAAAACCGCCTTCGCCACTGGGACCGGCACTGCCATCGGCGGTAATCCAGTTGCGCAGCTGCGCCGCCTCGCGCTCGAACTCACCACCGTGGCTGTCGGTGTCATACCAGCGGTCCTGCCACTGGCCGTTTACCAGTAACCCCATTCTGCCTCCCCGTTAACTGCTGTTTGATTTCAGCTTTTGTTTTTGATCCGCGCCATGGCGTGGTCAAAACTGAACCTGCCGGCACCGGTACAGGCCAGCAGCAGGAAGCCGCCGGCGATGGTGACGTTTTTCATAAACATGATCTGTTGCATCTGGTCGCCGGGCACATTGTGGAACATCCACGCGCTGACCAGACAGAAGAGAGCAAAGGCGACCGCGACCCAGCGGGTCAGGAATCCGAACAGGATGGCGAGACCGCCACCGAGTTCCAGCAGTATCACCAGAGGTAAAAGAATACCGGGGACGCCCGCCGCAGCCATATATTCCTGGGTGCCCCCATAGGCGCCAATTTTGCTGTAGCCGGCCACAATAAACATGACCGACATCATGATGCGTGCGATCAGCTTGGTAAAATCACACAGAGCGTTGCTGCTGTTCATCTCCGAGCCCTCTCGTTGGCTTGCAGAATACAAATTGTATGAAGTGACAACGCTGCCTAGTGTAGTTCGCTTTTTCGCAACTAAAATCGGATAAATTCGTTAGGATTATGCGAAATTTCCGATTTCTGACGTTTCTCGCTTTTTCCTGCTTTAATCCAGTGGCGGCAACCCCTCGCGCAGTGCCCGCAGCAGCAGGCAGGCAGCGGGACCACAGCGATCCTGATCCGCATAGACCAGATAAACCGTCACATCGCGCTCCCAGGGTTCTTCCGTGCGCAGTGGCAGCAGGCGATCAGCGGACAGGGAGTCGCGAATCCGGGTTTCCGGCAGCCAGGCAAATCCCAGGCCGCGCTCGATCAGTTCGATGGAGGTGTGCACATTGGTGACGGTGATGCGCTGGTCGGAACCCAGCCAGCCGCTGTCCTGGCGGTTTTTCATTGCCGAGTCGCGCATCACGATCTGGCGGCAGGCTTTCAGGTCCTTGCGCTCCACCGGTCGCCCCAGCTGGTGCAGCAGGTGGTCCGGGTGTGCCACCGGCACGAACTTCACCCGCGCGATGGGCTCGCCCACGAACCCCTGGGGCACCCGCGCGGTGAGAATGAAATCCGCTTCCTGTTGCAGCAGCAGTTCCTCCGCACCGGACAACACCGTCTCGCGAATTTCCAGGCGGGTGTGGGGGAACTCGCCGGCGAACCTTTCTACCGCGTTGAACAGGCTCTCGTAATCGAACAGCACATCCACCGCCAGGGTCAGGGTCGCTTCCGCGCCGTCCGCCAGGCTGGAGGCCACCGCTTCCAGCGCTTCCGCCTCGTCCAGCAGGCCGCCGGCGCGGTTCAGCAACACGCGGCCGGCGTCGGTGAGTTCCGCCTTGCGCCCGCGCACTTCCAAGAGCGGAATACCCAGGCTCTCCTGCAATTTGTGCACCGCGTGATTGATGGAAGACTGGCTTTTGTGCACCGCCTCTGCGGCCTGGGAGAATCCCCCGTATTCAACCACCGCCTGAAACATGCGCCACTGTTCCAGTGTTACCTTGGCCATAGACTGTCCTTTGTCTGGTTTTCGTTTTGTGAAATATCTGGTACGGGAACCTGTCGAGCTATTCGAATATTAGCAGCGATTATTTGCCATTTTTTGGCGATTTTGTCGGTCTATACTGCCGCAAACGGAGGAGCAGAACCATGCACGACTTCACATCGAATCCCGACATCAATCTGAACAGCGGCACACCGGGCACCGGCGTGCGACCCGTGCTGCGCGCGGTGGCCAGCCAGGCATCCGCCGATGGCGCCGGGGTCAGAATCCAGCGGGTGGCGGGTTTTCAGTCCGCGGACTTCAGCCCGTTCCTGATGCTCGACGAAATCCGCTCGGAAAATCCCGACGACTATATCGCCGGCTTTCCGCCTCACCCGCACCGCGGTATCGAGACCCTCACCTATATGTTGTCCGGCGAGTTCGAACACCAGGATCACCTGGGCAATCGCGGCGCGATTCGCGAGGGCGGTGCCCAGTGGATGCGCGCCGGGCGCGGCATCATTCATTCGGAAATGCCCACCCAGGGCGAGGGCGGTATGCACGGCTTCCAACTGTGGATCAACATGGCGGCCAAGGACAAGATGAACCGCGCAGACTGGCGGGATATTCAGACTGAAGAAGTCGTCGAACTCGCCCTCGATGAGCGCGGCTCACAGGCGCGGCTGATCGCGGGAGAATGGAGCGTCAACGGCAAGCAGGTGAACGGGCCATTGATGGATGCCGCGGCACAGGCGGCGGTCGCCGATATCCGCATCCAGGCCGGCGCGGAAATCACCCTGCCGCTGCCGGCGGACCACGCGGTGCTGGTGTATATCTATCGCGGCGGGCTGGCTACCGAACGCGGCACCGTGGGTCGCGGCAATATGTTGTTGTACGGCGCGGGCGAGGCGCTACAATTGCGCGCGTCCGAAGAGACCGCCGATGGCACACCGCAGCAGAGCGCGGGTCTGCTGGTGCTGCACGGCAAGCCGCTCAACGAGCCGGTAGTGCACTACGGCCCCTTCGTCATGAATACCCGCGAACAGATCGAACAAACCCTGCGCGACTACAATAACGGCACCCTGACCGATTCCTGAGCGGACGGCATGGAGTGGGCAGACGCTGTCTGCCCACCTCCGCCGGTCAACAGTTCGCGCGCCAAAATCGCTTTTACCGAGGTACCCCCGGGCATGGAAGTCTATTACACCTTTTGTCTGCTGGCGGCGATCTCGGTGTTCCTCGGTTTCCTCAACCAGTATGTACTCCGCACCCAGACCACCATCGCCATCACCGCCGGTGCGCTGGCGCTGTCGCTGCTGGTAACCGGTCTCGGCAAACTGGAAATCGTCGAGCTGCGCGACTGGGCGGCGCAGTTACTGCCGCTGATGAACCTGCAGGATATTCTGCTCAAGGGCATGCTCGGCTTCCTGCTGTTCGCCGGCAGCCTGCATATCGACCTGCTGATGCTACGCAACCAGAAACTGGAAATTACCCTGCTGGCGATTTTCGGCACCCTGATTTCCACCTTTGCCGTGGGTTACATGCTGCATGCTTTCCTCGGCTTTATCGGTATGCCGGTGAACCTGGTGTACTGCCTGTTGTTCGGCGCGCTGATTTCCCCCACCGACCCCATTGCGGTACTGGCCATCATCAAGAGCATGAAGGCGCCGGAGCAGGTATCAATCCAGGTGGAAGGGGAATCGCTGTTCAATGACGGCTTCGGCATGGTGGTATTCGCGGTGATCTACGCGCTCGCGTTCCAGGGTACCGACCCCTCGCTGCCGGCCATCAGCCACCTGTTTATGATGGAAGCTCTGGGCGGCATTGCCATGGGACTCGCCATCGGCGGCCTGTTTCACTGGCTGATCTGCGCCACCGACGACCACAGCCTGGAGCTGCTGCTGACCCTGGTGATTCCCACCGCCGGTTTTGCCGCCGCCAACCTGCTGGGCGTTTCCGGCGCGCTGGCGATGGTGGTGGCGGGGATCATCATCGGCAACTTCACCCGCGAGAAAGGTTTCTCGCGGGTGAGCCAGCACGAGCTGGACAACTTCTGGACCATTACCGAGGAATTCCTCAATGGCCTGCTGTTCCTGCTGGTGGGCCTGCTGCTGATCACCATCGACTTCCAGCCGATCGATTACCTGCTGATCGCCGCCGCCATTGTGATCGTGCTGCTGGGACGCACCCTGGCCGTCGGTGTGCCGTTCATGTTTCTCAAGCGCTTCAAAAGCTACCACCCCTATACCGAGCGCATCCTGATCTGGGGCGGCCTGCGGGGCGGCCTGGCGCTGGCGCTGGCGATGTCGATTCCCCCCGGCTACATAATTGCCGGCAACCACGACCTGCGACACCTGTGGGGGGTAATGACCTACGGCGTGGTACTCTTCTCGATTGTGGTGCAGGGTTCGACCATTGCACCGCTGATCCGCCGCAGCCGCGCCGCGGCCTATCCCGAGGGCGATCCGGCCACACCGATCCCGGACTAATTGCCGGATTGATCCTGCGGGCAGCGGCAGTCATCCATAATCAGATCCACCACAGGCCATGCCGCACGACAATTTCCTGCTTCAGACCGTTATTTTTCTCGCCGCCGCGGTAGTCTCGGTACCGCTGGCCAAGCGCCTGGGCTTTGGCTCGGTACTGGGCTACCTGGTAGCCGGGGTATTGATCGGCCCCCACGTCTTCGGCCTGGTGGGGGATACCAGTGACGAGCTGCACTTCGCCGAGTTCGGCGTGGCGCTGATGCTGTTCCTGATCGGCCTGGAGCTGCAGCCGAAAAAACTGTGGCAGATGCGCGGGGCAATTTTCGGTGCCGGCGGTGCCCAGGTAGTGATGACCGCCGCCGCGGTTTGCGGTATCGCCATCGCCCTGTTCGGTCTCGGCTGGCGCAGCGCCGTGGCGGTGGGCCTGATCCTGTCGCTCTCTTCCACCGCCATCGTGCTGCAATCCCTGTCGGAAAAGAACCTGCTCAAGACCGAAGGCGGCCGCAATGCGTTCAGCGTATTGCTGTTCCAGGATATCGCGGTGATCCCGATCCTCGCGCTGTTGCCACTGCTGGCAACCGTCGATGTCAGCGCGGATCACCCGGGAGGCCTGCAGGGCTGGGCCTACGCACTGGCGGTACTGGCTGCCATCGGTGGGCTGGTACTGGCCGGCCGCTACCTGCTGTCTCCGCTGCTGCGCCTGGTGGTGGGCGCGCGCACCCGCGAGCTGTTTACCGCCTGCGCACTGCTGATCGTGTTGAGCGCCGCCGCGATCATGAGCTGGCTGGAACTGTCGCCGGCCCTGGGCACCTTTATCGCCGGCGTGGTGCTGGCGGAAAGCGAATTCCGCCACGAACTGGAAGCGGATATCGAGCCCTTCAAGGGGTTGCTGCTGGGACTGTTTTTTCTCGCCGTAGGCGCCAATCTGGACCTGGCGCTGGTGATGCAGAAGCCGCTGTTGCTGCTCGGCCTGCTGTTGATGCTGGTGGTGGTGAAGTTCATCGTACTGTTTGCGCTGGCGCGGGTGCGCGGCATGGCGTGCGGGGAGGACTGGCTGTTTGCGGTATCCCTGGCGCAGGCGGGTGAATTCGGATTCGTGTTGCTGGCCTACGCCAGTAACAACCGGGTACTGAGCGAGGATGTCAGCAGCCTGCTGATCGCCCTGATCGCCCTGTCCATGGCCGTAACACCTCTGCTGTTGCTGGCCTATGAACAGTTGATCCAGCCGCGGTTCTTTACCGGCCCGCGCCAGCCCGATGTCACCGACAGCGCGCCCCGCGACGACGGCACCCCGGTGATCATTATCGGCTACGGCCGCTACGGACAGATTGCCGGGCGCCTGCTGAACGCCTGCGGTTTTGACACCACCCTGCTGGAGCACAATGCGGAACAGCTCGAGCTGGTGCGCCGCTATGGCATCAAGGCCTATTACGGCGATGCCTCGCGGGAAGACCTGCTGCACGCGGCCGGTGCTGAAAATGCCCAGCTGGTGATTCTCACCCTGAGCGACCAGGCGGCTTCACTGGAAATCGTCAGCCGCATCCAGAAACACTTTCCGCATCTCGCCATCCTCGCGCGCGCGCGCAACCGCATGCACCAGTACGCACTGATGGAGGCGGGGGTTAAATACATCTACCGGGAAACCGTGGACAGCGCGCTGGAAATTGGCGCCGGCGCCCTGCAGTTGCTGGGACTGTCCAGACTCCAGGCGGAGCGCGCCGCGCGCAAGTTCAAGCAGCACGACCAGCGCATGCTGGAATCCCTGTTCCCGTACTGGCGCGACGAGTCCCAGCATATTGCCAAGACCCGAATCTACCGCGAGCAGTTGCTGCAGGCGCTGCAGGAAGACCGCCGCGATCCGGACTTGCATCTGGATCACCACTGGAGTGACAGGAAAGATAGCAAATTGACGCGGGATGATTTGCGCGTAAACAGCGCACCAAAAAACCCCACTTCCAGCAAACCGGGACTGTAACTTCAACGGGAAATACGCTGGGTTGGACTATTTCCCGGGCGGTGCGGCAAACGTCCTGCGAAGATAATTCACCAGTTTCTCGTACTGCTGCTCGCTCAACTGGTTTGCAAACCCCGGCATCATTTTTTTATGGCCATCTACGGTCCGCCGCACGCCGTACAGCACAGCCTGCCGCAGGTTGTGATCGCTCTCTGCACCCACGGTGGAGTTGTTCACCAGCGACGGATAGTAACCGTCCGGTGTGCCGGTACCGTCCACGCCGTGACAGCTGGCACACATGCCTAGATAGAGACGCGCGCCATCGGAAGTTTTTGTGGCGTCTGCGGGATGGGTATCTACCGCAATCGGGTTGCCGCGCTTGATGATGACTTCGCTGGCCGGTTGACCGCGCTGGTGCCGCGGCGCACGCGCCTCGCCCGCCACCGGCGGGATGTCCCGCAGGTAGGTCACCATCGCGGCAATATCCGAACCCCGCATTTTCGACAGACTGTTTTCGATCGCTTCCGCCATGGGACCGCCGGCCTGGGCGAGCCGGTTTACATGGCCGGTCTCGAGGTACTGCGTGAGCTGCTCGCGGCTCCACTTGCCGATTCCACTGACGGGATCCGGGGTGATGTTGTAGGCCTCCCAGCCATCCAGTACCGGCCCGCCGGAGAGAAAGCCCCTGCCGGTCTCGTCATAGGCCTTTTCCTGAAAGGCGATGCCCCGCGGGGTGTGGCACTCGCCACAGTGCGCCAGCCCCTGCACCAGGTAGGCCCCGCGATTCCACTCGTCACTTTGATCCGGCCTGGGCTGATATACCTCGGAATCCACAAACAGCCAGTTCCACACTTTCAGCGGCCAGCGCGCACTCAGTGGTTTCGGGATTCTGTTGGCCGGTACCGCATCGTGTACCGGCTGCACGCCAAACAGGAAGTAGGCGTACAGTGCGCGCATGTCCTCATCGGTAATTTTCGCGTAGGCCTCGTAGGGCATGGCCGGATACAGGTTGCGCCCCATCTTGCCGATCCCCCTGCGCAGGGCGCGGTCAAATTCCCGCAACGACCAGCCGCCGATACCCACATTGATGTCCGGGGTGATATTGCTGCTGTAGAGGGTTCCGAGCCTGGGAATCTCCATGGCGCGCCCGCCGGCAAAGAGCTTGCCTCCCGGCGCGGTGTGACAGGCCTCGCAATCACCGGCGATGGCCAGGTAGCGTCCCTTGTCGATCAGTTCCGGGAGGTTCAGTTCGGTATTGACCTCGGTGGCGCCGGCGGTGTCCCACACTTCCTGTGCCAGCACCGAGACCACCCACCACAACAGCAGTGGCGCAGAGAGCATGACCGACAGGCGCAACAGCCTCACTTCACGCCTCCTTGATCAGGCGGTCCGCCAGGCGAAGGGCCAGCGCGGCAATCGTCAGGGTGACATTGGCCGTGCCCACCGTGGGCATCACCGAACTGCCGGCGATAAACAGGTTGGGGTGGTCGAAGGTGCGGCAATCCTTGTCCACCACCGAATCCTCCGCGGACTCGCCCATGATGGTGGTGCCGGTGATGTGGTTATTCGGCGCGAATTCGTCGGAAAAAGTCACCTCGCTGCCGCCCATGACGCGGGCGATCTCGGCGTAATTTTCCCGGGTGTGTACCGCGCTTTTCTTCACATAGTCATCGATGCTGTAGGTGATTTCCGGCCTGGGAATACCGCTGGCGTCTTTTTCCGTAGCGCTGGGACGGATGCGGTTTTGCGGTTGCGGCAGGAGTTCGTGAAAGCTGTTGAATTCCACATAGCGCGCGGCGCGGTCGCGGATACGCTCGTTCAGGGTGAGGATATCGTGCTCCAGGTTTTGCCCCAGAACCTCCCGTGTGGCCCGCTCAACCACGGACATATTCGAGAGGTGCAGTTTCTTGCCCGCGTATTCGGCGCGGAATGGTCCGTCGCGAAAACCGATCAGCGAGGTCATTTCCTGGGGACCGCGCCCGGGCCACAGGGGTTTATCGGCGTAGAAGCCCACCCCGGTACCCGGGTGATCCATCAGGTTGCGACCCACCATGTCCGAGCGATTGCCCACACCGGCGGGGTGGTGGCGGCCGGGGGACATCAGCATCAGTTTTGGCGTTTCGATACCGTTCGCGGCCAGGATAAAGGTTTTTCCTTCTATTCGATGCGCCTCGCCGAGGGAGTCCCTGTACTCTACGGCAACAATGCGGTCGCCCTCACTGACGATGCGGTTGACCACCGCGTTTTCGATCAACCGGGCGCCATTGGCTTCGGCTTTGTCCACATGAACGATGCCGTTGTACATGGCGCCGATGGGACAGATGGGCATACAGTTGTTGTTGCCGCAACAGGTGGGGCGGTCGTCGTAGGGGCGACTGTTGCGCGCCACCGGCTCAGTCACCACGCGCCAGTCCGGGTTGTGCGCGTTCATCCGCTGTTTTACCTGCGCATCGTTGTAAGACAGCGGTAGCGGCGACATGGGATAGGCACGGTCCCTCGGTGACCCCAGCTCTTCGTCGTCCGGCCCCCACACACCCAGTTCCTGTTCCGCATGCTGATACCAGGGCGCCAGGTCGGCGTATTCAATGGGCCAGTCGCGGCCCACGCCGTAAAGGGATCGGATCTTGAAATCGTTCGGCAGAAAGCGCCAGCAGGAAGCGGCCCAGTGCCAGGTGGTGCCGCCGACCGCGCGGATATACTGGGAATTGAATTTGTGGCTGCCCTTGAAGACCAGATAATCATTGGCGAATTTTCCGTACTCCGGGTGCGGTGCCCACGGGGCCGAACGGTAGGGCGCCATGAAATCGGTCTTGTCCACCTGATTGCGGAAGCGCTCCACGGTCTGCCAGCGGGGCACCCGCGGGCCGGCTTCCAGCATCAACACCGACTTGCCGGCACTTGCCAGCTCGTTGGCCACCAGCGCCCCGGCGACGCCGGAGCCGACAATGATGAATTCGGCCTCCATACCCGCCATCAGCTAACCCCCCCCGAACCTGATCTGCGGCGGACTGGCCCAGTCACCGGGCCTGCCGATGCAGTAGGAGGGCACCGGCAGGACATCCGATACCAGGCGGTACATGATCGCGCGCTCGAAAGTCACCAGCTGTTGACCCACTACCCCGGTATACCAGGACGCCACGATCAGACGCGCGAGCTCGGAGTGGCGGTCCCGTCCCCCGGGATCATCCGGGAATACATCCAATTGCTGGGGAAAATGCGGGTACTCCGCATTGAGCGCGGCGAGCATGCGCACCGCCACACGCTTGTCGAGGCGGGTATTGAGAGGTAGCGGAGAAAGCAGTTTGCGGGACAGGTTGAAAAACTTGCTCAGCCTGCCTTCGGCATCAATGTTTGCAGCCTGTTGCGCATTCACAAGTGCGGCGGGTCCGGCAAACAAGCAGCTACCAAGCAGCAACTGGGAATGAATAAAGCGCCTGCGACCAATGGAAATCACGCTGCCCTCGCTGCACATCTGACGATCCACTAAAGGCAGTATAGGAAAGCTCTACCCCATCACTGGCGATCCTCAGACTGTTGATCCACCCAAATCAAATTATCCACAGCGTAACCCAGCATGCTGGCGCGCTGGATAAAACGTTGTTTCAGAGACTCGTCCACCACGGGAGTGCGCGCCAACAGCCACAGGTAGGAGCGGTTTGGCCCGGATACCATCGCGTAATCGTATTCCTTGTCCAGCTCGAAGATCACATAGGAGCCATAGAAGGGCCCGAAAAAGGACACCTTGAGGTGGCCCACATTGGGCGCGCCCACAAAATAGGCCTTGCCCTCCGCCCGATCCCACTTGCCTTCCTCGGTGGAGTATCCGCGGTTGATGACCCGCACTGCGCCGTCATCCAGCAGGCTGTATTCCGCCGTTACCCGGCTCAGGCCGCGTTCGAACGAGTGGTCCAGGCGCGCAATTTCATACCACTTGCCCAGGTAGCGCTGCAGCTCGAAATTGTCGATCGGCTTTACCCCCTCCGGCACTCCGGTGCAGGCGGACAGTAGCCCGGTAATCACCAGCAGCAAGATCTTCAGCAAGCGATGGTTCACGACGTAGGTCTTCATTCCGGTTTCAGGTTTTCCACGGGTTGCTACGGCAAAAAGTGGCAATGTACAGCGCCTCCACCTTTTCCCGCGCCCAGGGGGTTTTACGCAGGAATTTCAGGCTGGATTTCACCGAAGGGTCTTTTTTGAAGCAATTGACCGGGACCCGCTCCGCCAGCCCCTCCCAGCCGTAGTGCTGTTCAAGCTGTTCAACGATACTCGCGAGCTTGACGCCATGCAGAGGGTTATTGGGTTGTTCGTGGTGCATGTCTGGCACTCATTCTCTCTTTCAGTCACAACGGATTTCCGGCGAAAACGGCACCGGGGCGTACAAACAATCCATGTGCAGGTCGCTCGATCCGACAAAATTTCTGCCGCGTTCCGAATTCGAAATTCATCCAAAAGGACGAAGCTATTTTCAGCCCGCTTCCCATACTGGCTGAGATGGGCCGGTACCGCTCCGGCCCCACGAGTCGATAAAAATAATGACACCAATGAGAGGGAAGCTCCCCATGGCGATGAAGCATCAACATAGCAATCATGCGTTGCGCAACCTGACTTTTGCCAGCACCGCGCTGGCCTCGGCGATCGCGGCCCTACTGCCGACATCTTCACTTGCCCAGGACGGGCCACAGCTTGAGGAGGTGGTGGTCACCGCCCAGCGGCGGGAAGAGAGCATGCAGGACGTGCCGGTGGCGGTGACTGCGGTTACCAGTGAAGACATGGCCGCCGCCCAGGTCGACAGTATCGTCAATGTACAGCAGCTTTCGTCGAGCGTGCGCTTCGCGGTAGTCAACAGCGCGGCCAACAGCGCAAATATCGTGATCCGCGGCATCGGTACCGTGGGCAACAGCCGCGCGTTCGAGGGCGCGGTGGGTGTCTTCGTCGACGGTGTCTACCGCACCCGTGCCGGCCAGGCGATGCAGAACTGGCTGGATATGGAGAGCCTGGAAATTCTGCGCGGCCCCCAGGGCACCCTGTTCGGCAAGAATACCTCTGCCGGCGCGCTGATTCTCAACAGCAAGGCACCCACGCTCGATTCCTTCACTATGGATTACGAGGTGAGCGCCGGCAACTACGGCAACCAGATGGTGCGCGGTGCCGCCAACATGCCCCTGAGCGACACGGCCGCCATGCGCGTGGCCGCGGTGTGGGGCAGTGAAGACGGCTATATCGAGGACCCCAACGGCGGTGACTACAACGGCCGCGAGCCTCGCGGCGCCAAGGTCCAGTTTCTGTACGAACCCTCGGATACCTTTTCCAGCCGCCTGATCATCGACTGGTTCGACGAACAGAATAACTGCTGCTACGGCCAGGTGAATGCCATCGACGGTCCCACCCAGCCGCTGATCAATGCTCTGGTACAGATGCAGGGCAAACAACTGCCGTCCGCCGATCTCGAGGACTACCAGCAGGTTCTGAGCAACCCCACCGATCAGGCCATCGAAGACAAGGGCGCGGTACTGCATATGGCCTGGCAGCTGGACGGCGGGCGCACCCTCAAGTCCGTGTCCAGTATCCGCGACTGGCGTATTTCCCAGCAGGGCATGGATGGAGATTTCGTCGGTGCCAATATCCTCACCATCAACGAATCCCTGCGGACCAGGATGTTCTCCCAGGAACTGACCCTGAATGGCGGTGTGGAAGCCTTCGGCCCCTTCTCCGGCGGGGATTATGTGGTCGGACTCTACTACGCGGATGAAGAAATCGACGCCCACCACGAACTCTGGTGGGGCGACCAGGCGCAGTTCTACTGGGACACCCTGTTCTTCCAGCTGTACGGCTATCCCGCCGGCAGCGTGGACGCAACCGAAGGCCAGTGGAGCGACGTGGACATGCCCGCCGACAGCGTGTCCCACGCCGTGTTCACCCACTGGAACCTGGATGTCACCGAGCAGTTCGGCCTGACCGCCGGCCTGCGCTATTCCCGCGATGAAAAGAACGGCGCCATGTTCCGCAACTCCTTCACCACCGCGCAAAACGCCGTGTTCCGGGTGCTCACCGCACAACCGGGGCCGGAATTTGACGATCACTACGAGGAAGACGCCTTCAGCGGCACCCTCGCTGCCCAGTATCACTTCAGCGAGCAGATGATGGGTTACGCCTCGTACAACCGCGGCTACAAGTCCGGTGGGGTGAATATCGACAACAGCGGTGCCGGCACCAACCTGAACAACCCGGAGGAGATCCCCGGTGCTATTCCGGAAGATCCCACCTACCGCGCCGAGTACCTCGACGGCTACGAGCTCGGCCTCAAGGCGGAGTACTGGGGCGGCCGCGCGCGCAGTAACCTGGCGCTGTTCTACAACGATATTACCGACCTGCAGCTGGCCCAGTTCCAGGGCACCAAGTTCACCGTGGACAATGCCCCGGAAGCCACCGTCTACGGCCTCGAGGTGGAAAACCAGTTCCTGCTGAACGAAACCTTCTCGCTGCTGTTCGACCTGACCCACCTGGCCGAAGCGCGCTTCGGCAGCGACCCGGTACTGGGCATTCTGGCGGACCGCGAATTTGCCATGGCACCGGACCTGTCCGCCAACCTGGCACTGGATTTCGAGCGGCCCATCGGCAGTGGTCTCAACCTGTTCGGTCGCGTGGGCATGGTGTACAACTCGGAAATCTATTCCAACACCTCCAACAACCTGAAGGTGGACGCACAGAGTGAATACGCGGCCAACATCGGCCTGCGCTCCGACTCCGCCGCCTGGGCCCTGACCGCCTGGTGCCAGAACTGCACGGATAACCGCTATGCCAGCGTGCATTTCGATTCGCCCCTGCAGTCCGGTGACTACAACGCCTACGTGTCCTATCCGCGCACCTACGGCCTGACCCTGCGAGGCAGTTTCTGAGTTTGATGGAAAGTGCACAGCAGTCGCGAAATGCGCGGGAAAACACCGGGAGGTTCGACTTCCGCCACCCTCAGGGAGAGGAGGCACTGCTCCCTGCGGACTCGGTAACCTGGCGCATCTTCAAAAACCCGGTGTCCATGTTTGTCGGCGGTATCACCGCCGTCATTCTGGAGCTGGCCGAACCCCGTGTCCGCGACGGGGTCTGGAACAACACCAGCTTCCGTACCGATCCCATGGGCCGCCTGCGCCGTACCGGGCTGGCGGCCATGGTCACCGTTTACGGTCCCCGCAGTAAGGCCGCATCCATGATCGCCGGTATTCGCGGCATGCACGGCAGGGTCTCCGGTGTTACCGAATGTGGGCTCGCCTACAACGCCAACGACGAGGAACTGCTGAACTGGGTGCAGGCCACCGCCAGCTTCGGTTTTCTCGAAGCCTACTGCCAGCTGGTAAAACCCCTGTCGGCAGCCGAGAAAGACAGCGTGTACCGGGAGGGCGCCATCGCCGCGAACCTTTACGGTGCAGTGGGTGCGCCGGACTCGGTCGCATCGCAGCAGGCACTGTTCGAGAAAATGCGCCCGCAACTGCAGGCCACGGCAATCATCGGGGAATTCCTCGAGCTGATGCTGCACACCCCGGTGTTTCCCTTGCTGTTGCGCCCCTACCAGCGCCTGCTGGTGCGCGCTGCGGTAGATATTTTGCCGGACTGGGCCAAACAGTCCCTCGAACTCGGGCCCCGCTGGCAACTGAAGGGCTGGGAGCGCAGCCTTGCCAGTCTGAGCGGCCGCCTGGCCGATGGTTTTGTGGTCAAATCGAGTCCCGCGGTGCACGCCTGCAGGCGGCTGGGGCTGCCAGAAAATTATCTCTACCGCTCCATCTGAGGAGCGTGGCTAACACTCCCCGGGAGCCAAATCGGCAATGGCGCAAGATAAAATCCGCAAACAGATTGACCGCTTGCACCCCGATCAACACCACGGCGAAATCGTCCGCCTGATTGTGTGTGACGGTTTCCTGTGGGACTTCAACCGCGCCCTGGAACTGGCCCTGTTCCGCACCTTTGCCTCCCCCAGCATCAGCGGCCTGCTGGCACGCACCGGCGAATTTACCCGGAGCGGCCAGAAACGCTACGACGATACATCGCTGCTGATGCTGCAGCTGCTGCGCTATGGCTATGACAGCCCCGAGGGCGTCGCCGCTCTGCAGAGGATCAATCGCACCCACGGGTATTTTTCCATAGCCAACGAGGACTACCTGTTCGTGCTCTCCACCTTCATGCTGGACCCCATCGACTGGATCCAGCGCTTCGGCTGGCGCAGGTTGCGGGACAACGAACAGGCAGCGCTATTCATCTTCTGGTGCAATGTCGGCAAGCGCATGGGAATCCGGGATATCCCGGCGTCACTGGCAGCCATGCGCGAGTTCAGTGAACGGTATGTGCGGGATCATTTCAGGTTCAGTGACGCAAATGGAACGGTCTCCGGCGCAACCCTCGGCGTCATGGAGTCCTGGCTGCCGAAACCACTGCGCCGCTTCGTGCGCCCGGTTTCCGCGGTACTGCTGGACGAGACAACCCGCATGGCGGTGCAGCTGGATCCTCCGGGCAGTTTCTACAGCGCGGTGGTGCCGGCTGCGCTCAAACTGCGGGCAAAGTGGCTCGCGCTATTCGGCAGCTCCGGAGAACCGGCCTGGCCCGACGGCTACCGCACCTATCCAGAAGGCTATGCAGTTGAGCGGCTGGCGCCGGAGAAATTGCTGGAATTGGAGCGCCAGCTGGTAGATCGGAAAACCGAGCAAAGACGGGAACAGGTTGATTAATGATCAAGCTATTCAGCTCTTTCCAATTCTTTCAACAATATATCTACAGAAGTTACCCGACAGTATTCGCCATCGAGGTTACTGAGAAAAATCCAGTGGACGTCTTCCGCCGATACGAACTTTCCATCCAGGCGCTGTAACGGGAACGCTGCCGTTGCGTCTGACGGCAGAAAAACCCGATAACCCGTTCCCGCCGCAACCCGCACCGTCGCATCCACCGAGTTATTGGTCAGCACACCACAAACCACCAGCTCGGTTACCCCGTGGCTTTTTAACCATTCATCCAGTTGCGTACCGATAAACGCACAGTTTTCGGATTTAGTGATGACCTTCTCTCTGCCCAGCGGCGAGACTTCCTGTTTGAAAGAAAAATACGGTGAGTCCGGGTGATAGGGGGAATCCGTGAATTTTGACCCGTGCCGCACATGCGCGACCGGCAACTGAAGGTCACGCCAGTGATTCAACAACCGCGCGATGGCCTGCTCCGCATTGGGGTTGTTGCGGTTGCCGCTGTCGAAATGATCGATGGCTTGCTGGACATCGATCACAATGAGAGCGGGGTTGTCGCTCTGGAACATAGATTAAGCCTGCCATACGTGTGATATCGCGCCAGCTAGAGCGTTACCTTTCACTTGCTCCACGGTGTCCAGTTGTAACGGGAAGCTTCCCTTGCCCATACTGGGAGTATCGCGAAAGGAAGGATACCGGCTATGCGAGCCCAAACCCTGCTACTGCTCTGTTTTCTCAGTGCCGCCGCTCCCGCCGAAGAATGCGCCTGTCCCCCGGATGAAACGCGCCAAGAAAAGCCGTTTATACCCAATGGCCTTTATGATGAAGTCCCGGAGTACAAAATAGGCGAACGCCAAATTTTACAGGAATACCGGATTTACCGCGCCTATCTCGATGGGAACAGTGCACTACTCGACAGCTTTTTTAAAGGATGGGCGGATACCAATCCCCCGATATCGAACCAGCAGCTTTCCAGGCTACCCGAAGCCTTTCGCCACGCGTATGCCATCTTCAAGGATTTTTATCAGCCCGCAAACCTCGGACGTATTGGGAATCCGGAGTGGGGGACAGAGCAGTTTGCAGGCGTGAAGTACTATGTGGTGCAGAACTCCATCGATATAGCCGTCCATCGGGAATTACCAAAGAATTCTTATTCCACGGATCCGGACAACCTGATCTTCGAGGCTTCGCTCAAACACTTTCGTCCGCAGATTCAGGGAGACAAGGTCCCACTTATCCTTAATGACGCCTACAAAAGTCAATTGCTCAGGTTCCTGGGTGGTGAGTCCTATCCGGCTGGCCAGGGCAATATCATGGCACCGGCCATGGCCAAAGGAGAAAGCAACAAGCGCATGAAATTTCTCAACCAGTTTCTCAAGATATACCACGGCCACTGGGGCGGCTGGCGACTGATCACGGATCCCACTATCAGCAGAATCAATTTCAATGGCACCTTTACCAGGGCCATTGTGTATTTTGAGTTGGTTTATCAGGGCGGCGAGGCCACCTATCAATTCAAGGATGGAAAATGGTTTCTAAAGGAATCAAGACTGACCTGGATTACCTGAATAGCATGATTGAACTGGTCGATGGCAAAGTGATGAAGCCGTGATTGATTCGAAAAAAGACCAGTCTAATCAAACCGTAAATTAAAAAAGGCCACCGGATATTCCGGTGGCCTTTGCTTTTTACTCTACGGTAACCGACTTGGCCAGATTCCGCGGCTGGTCCACATCTGTCCCTTTCAGCAGTGCCACGTGGTAGCTCAACAGCTGCAGCGGTACGGTGTACAGAATCGGCTGCAGGCTCTCCGGGGCATCCGGCACTTCCACTACGGTCAATCCCGCTTCGCTCTTGAAGCCGGCTTCGGGACTGGCGAATACGAACAGTTCGCCGCCGCGGGCGCGGACTTCCTGCAGGTTGGATTTGAGTTTTTCCAGCAGTTCGTCGTTGGGCGCGACCACGATCACCGGCATATCCGCATCCACCAGTGCCAGCGGACCGTGCTTGAGTTCGCCCGCGGGGTAGGCCTCGGCGTGGATGTAGGAAATTTCTTTCAGCTTCAGGGCACCTTCCAGGGCAATGGGGTATTCCACCCCGCGACCCAAGAAGAGCGCGTGATTTTTTTCCGCAAAGGCTTCACTGGTTTCCTTTACCAGGGCGTCGAGACCGGTGAACTGTTCCATCAGCTGCGGCAACTGGTGCAGGGCGCCGACCAGTTCCGCCTCGCGCCCGGCGCTCATGCCGTTGGCTTTGGCCAGCGCGATGCAGAACAGTTGCAACGCCACCAGCTGGGTGGTGAAGGCCTTGGTGGAGGCGACACCGATTTCCGGGCCGGCTTCGGTCATCAGCTGCAGCTCGGATTCGCGCACCAGCGAGCTGTTGGGCACGTTGCAGATGGTCATCGAGGCAAGGTAGCCCAGCTCCCTGGCCTGGCGCAGGGCCGCCAGGGTGTCGGCGGTTTCGCCGGACTGGGAGATGGTGACAAACAGGGTACCCGGGCGCACCGCGGTTTTGCGGTAGCGGATTTCGCTGGCCACTTCCACGGAGCAGGGCACGCCGGCCCAGTCTTCGATCCAGTAACGGGCGACCAGACCCGCGTGATAGCTGGTGCCGCAGGCGACAATCTGCACCTGCTGTACCTGGGGCAGAATTTCGTTGGCGGCGGTGCCGAGGGCCTGGGAAAGTACGGTATTTTCGCCGATACGGCCGGCCATGGTGGCTTCCACCACTTTCGGTTGCTCGAAGATTTCCTTCTGCATGTAGTGGCGGTAGCGGCCCTTGTCGGCGGCGTCGTGGCCGCCCTGGAGTTTGTTGACCGGGCGGCTGACTTCTTCGCCGTTTTTGTCCCACACGGCGATGCCGCCGGTGGTGACTTCGGCGATATCGCCTTCTTCGAGGAAGATGAAGCGGTCGGTGACCTGCTGCAGGGCCATGGGGTCGGAGGCGATAAAGTTTTCCTCGATGCCAACGCCGATCACCAGCGGGCTGCCGGAGCGGGCGCACACCAAGCGCTCGGGTTCACTGGAGCAGACGACACCGAGGGCGTAGGCGCCGTGGAGCTGTTTGGTGGCGGCGGTGACGGCCTGCAGCAGGTCGCCGCTTTGCTGGAACAGATCGTTGACCAGGTGCACGACGACTTCGGTGTCGGTTTCGGACTGGAATTCGTAGCCTTTGGCGATGAGTGTTTCGCGCAGTTCCTGGTAGTTTTCGATAATGCCGTTGTGCACCAGTGCGATGTTGCCGGAGGCGTGCGGGTGGGAGTTTTTGTCCGAGGGCACGCCGTGGGTGGCCCAGCGGGTGTGGGCGATCCCCAGTTGGCCGGCGGTGGGGTTGCCGTCGAGCAGGGATTCCAGGTCGGCGACCTTGCCCTGGGTTTTGCGCAGCTGCAGTTTGCCATCGCCGTTCACCAGGCACACGCCGGCGGAGTCATAACCGCGGTATTCCAGACGGCGCAGGCCTTCCAGCAGGATTCCGGTGACATTGCGCTGACCCAGCGCGCCTACGATTCCACACATTTTTTATTACCTCGTACCTTTTTATTCCGTGCCACCTGGGTTGTTCGGTGGCGGTGCCGCCACCGGGAACGCCTTTGCGAGACACGCCGTGCACCCATCCCTGGGGGCTCTGCACCGCCATCCATGGCGGTGAAGGTCTCGCAAAGGCGTTCCCGGCATCGGCACCTTCTCGTCATGGTTCAGAGTGCTGGCTGCACTCGGTATTCGTTCTTTAATCAATTCACTTGGGCGCAGATAACCCGCAGCCCCTTGCGCTCCAGCTGCGCACAAACCTTGTCGTCGATACCGCTGTCGGTCACCAGGGTACCGACCATGTCCCAACTTAGTTCAAGATTCGGGATCCGCCGGCCCACCTTGCTCGATTCAGCCATCACGATCACTTCCCGCGCCACTTCTGCCATCACCCGGGAGAGGCCGATCTGTTCGTTGAAGGTGCAGGTGCCACGCTCGAGGTCGATACCGTCGGCGCCGATAAAGGCCTGGTCGAAGTCGTAGCCGCGCAGGACCTGTTCCGCTACCGCGCCCTGGAAGGCTTCGAAGTGGGGGTCCCAGGTGCCGCCGGTCATCAGCAGGGTAGGTTCGTTTTCCAGGTCCCGCAGCTGGTTGGCGACGTGCAGGGAGTTGGTCATCACTACCAGGCCGCGCTTGTGGTCGAGTTCCGGGATCAGGCCGGTAGTGGTGCGGCCGTAGTCGATGACGATACGGTTGTGGTCGCGGATGAGTTCGGCGGCGGCGCGGCCGATGGCGCGTTTGGTCTGGGACAGGGGATCTTCCGCCACCAATTCCCGGGGCAGGGGGATGGCGCCGCCGTGGCGGCGCAGCAGCAGTCCGCTGGCCTCCATTGCCGCCAGATCCTTTCGGATCGTAACTTCCGAGGTTTCGAATTCCCGTGCCAGCTGCTCGACGCTGGCCTCGCCGGAGGCATTGATCTGCTCCAGTATCAGGTGGCGGCGTTGCTGGGTATTGCGCTTGGACATGAGTAGCGATGAATCCGGTTGGGTCGATTATCTTTCGATTCGAAACCCAAGGATAGCGAAACGAAAGCTGCACTGCCAACCGCGAATTTATTTTTCTGACAGGTGGTCCCTGAGGGCGGCGAGGAAACGGGCCAGTTCGCCGCCGGTGACGGCGCGGTGATCGGCGCTGACGGAAAGCGGCAGCAGCCGGCGCACCCGCGCTTTTTCCTTGTGGGGCACCACGGTGTCGTAACTACGGCCGGCACCGACAATACACACCAGCGGCGGCACCACGACCGGGGTGGCGAAACGACCGCCGAGGCTGCCGAAGTTGGACAGGTGGATGGTGGCGCCCTGCAGGTCCTTCTGGGGAATGGCGCCCTCGTTCGCCTGCTGCTTGAAGCGCCGGATCCGTTCCAGCAGTTGGTCGTCGCTGCTGGATTCCACATCCTGCAATACCGGTACGAACAGGCCCTTTGGGGCATCCACGGCGAGGCCGACATTCACCGGCGTGCGCGGCTCCAGCACTTCCCGCTCGAAATAGGCGTTGAGGTTGGGTTCCTGCGCGGCGGCGGCGGCGATCGCCCGCAGCAATCGCAGGGTGGTGGACTCTTTTTTCTTCCACCCGGAGATATCCGCCTCATCAAACAGGGTCATGGGGCAGACCTGGTCTCGCGAGCGGCTCATGGCGAGCGCCATGGCGCGTCGCGCCGGGTCGCCGGTGGCTGCTGGGACCGTCGGCTCCGCCTGTTTGCGCGCGGGCGCTGGCGGTGCTGCGGGAGCCCGGGTACCGGCGGCGCGGAGTACCTCGGCCTCGCTAAAGCGCGAGCCGGCCGGGTGCAGCGCAGCGAGATCCACATTCAGGCGCCGGGCCAGCGCGCGCACCGCCGGGGTGGCGGCGCGCGGGCGCTGCTGGACGGAGCGCACCTCCACTGCCAGGGATTCGCTGCCCTGTTCGATCTGGCCGACTACGGTGCCGGAATCGGTTCTTTTTTCACGATCCTCGTCGATCTGCGGGTTTTCCGGGGTTTTGCTCTCGGCGCCTTTGAAGCCCACCAGGGGCTGTCCGGTTTCCAGGGTTTCGCCGGCCTGTGCAAAGCGCTTTTCCACCACCCCGGACCAGGGCGCCGGCACTTCCACCAACGCCTTGGCGGTTTCTACCGTCACCAGGGACTGGTCGGCGGCGATGCTGTCGCCTTCCTCCACATGCCATTCGCGAATAACCGCGTCCGGCAGGCCCTCGCCGAGATCCGGCAGCGTGAAGATCTTCATTCGCGCCCCCCTTTGCGGCGGTCAGCGCTTTCGCGATACGCCAGCGCCGCGCGGGCGCCGGCGAGTACACGGTCGACGCCGGGCAGGTATGCCTTTTCCAGCTGGTAGTAGGGCATCACGGTGTCGAAACCGGTGACCCGTTGTACCGGCGCATCCAGCAGGTCGAAGGCGTACTCCTGGATCTGCGCGGCGATCTCCGCGCCGAGACCGGCAAAGCGCGCGGCCTCGTGCACCACCACGCAGCGGCGGGTCTTTTCCACCGAGTCGATGATGGTGTGGATATCCAGCGGTTTGAGGGTCGCGGGGTCGATGACCTCCGCCTCGATACCGTCGCTGGCCAGCTGTTCGGCGGCGGCGAGGGTTTCCTTCACCGAGGCGCCCCAGGCGATCATCGTCAGGTCGCGGCCCTCGCGCAGTACGAAAGCACTGTCCAGCGGCAGCGACTCGCCGTTGTCCGGCACCGGCTGCTTCGCCGCGCGGTAGATACGCTTGGGTTCCAGAAACAGCACCGGGTCCGGGTCGCGGATTGCCGCCAGCAGCAGACCGTAGGCGCGGGCCGGGGAAGAGGGCACCACCACCCGCAGGCCGGGAACCTGGGCAAATATCGCTTCGGTGCTCTCGGAGTGGTGCTCCGGCGCGTGAATGCCGCCGCCATAGGGGGCGCGATAGACAATCGGGCAGCAGAGGCGGCCGCGGGTGCGATTGCGCATGCGCGCGGCGTGACTGAGGATGTGATCCAGGGCCGGGTAGATAAAGCCCATAAACTGGAATTCCGCCACGGGTTTGAGCCCCTGGGTGGCCATGCCCACGGCAATGCCCGCAATCATGTTTTCCGCCAGTGGCGTGTCCAGCACGCGCTCGGCGCCGAACTTCTGCTGCAATCCATCTGTTGCGCGGAATACGCCGCCGTTCGCCCCCACATCCTGCCCGAACACCACAACCTGCGGATCCCGCGCCAGCTCGTGGGCCAGGGCTTGGGTAATTGCCTCCACCAGGGTGATGGCTTCGCTGTCGGCCCCCATTCAGCCCTCCGCCCTGCGCTGCTGTTCTTCCCGCAGCAGGTCGTACTGTTCGTAGAGTGCCTCCGGAAGCTGCGCGTACAGATGGTCAAAAATGGCGGTAGCCG
>ENA-ORCV01000477-ORCV01000477.1-marine-metagenome-genome-assembly--contig:-NODE-477-length-26436-cov-2.645282_pt1 | contig 26436 bp, 21 predicted proteins | sample MGYA00237779_ERZ508509 | MGnify/ENA primary metagenome ERZ508509 (study PRJEB26180, sample SAMN06268772) | marine metagenome | isolation source: Bioluminescent Bay, La Paraguera, Puerto Rico | place... | reverse complement strand
CATACCGCGATCGGCGCCTTGATGGTCGGGTGCGCGTCATAATTCTCAAACGCGAAATCATCAAACTCAAAGTCGAAAATCGATTTCCGCTCTTTGTTCATCACCAATGTCGGCAGCGGTTTTGGCGAACGAGTCAACTGCAATCGAGCTTGTTCGAAGTGGTTGTGATAAATGTGCGCATCACCAAACGAATGCACAAATTCTCCCACTTCCAAATCAACCACTTGCGCCACCATATGGGTCAAAAGCGAGTAGGATGCGATGTTGAACGGCACGCCAAGGAAAATATCCGCGGAACGCTGGTAAAGCTGACAGGACAATTTGCCCTCAGCAACAAAGAACTGGAACAAACAGTGACAAGGCGGCAGCGCCATATTTTCAATTTCCGCTGGGTTCCATGCCGTAACAATATGTCGGCGCGAACTTGGATTGTTCTTCAAGCCGTCAATCAAACGTTCAATCTGGTCAATACTTTCGCCATTCGGCGCGGGCCATGACCGCCATTGAGACCCATAAACTGGTCCCAAATTACCATCTTCATCGGCCCACTCATCCCAAATGCGCACACCATTTTCTTTAAGGTAGCCAATATTGGTCTCGCCCATCAGGAACCATAAAAGCTCATGGATAATGGATTTGAGGTGCAGTTTTTTGGTGGTCAGCAGCGGAAAGCCTTTTTGCAGGTCAAACCGCATCTGATAGCCAAAAACGCCGCGCGTGCCAGTGCCGGTGCGGTCATCTCTGTCCACACCGTTTTCAAGAACGTGACTGAGTAGATTCAAATAAGTCTGCATATGACGCAAACTAAATGATTCTCAGGAAATGTGAGAGTCTTTACGACTTACCAATTAACCCTGGGAAGTTGGCATTTGCCTTTTCAATGTTGCCCGGAATATCTTGTTTCCATAGCGTCCGCACATCTTTGTTGAAGTTGAGATAAAGCTTGCCTTCGTAAACCGTCCAAGCTTCTGGATCACCTTTGGCCAAATAACCTTTTGATGCAGCAAAGGCACAATAACCACCATATTGCGGCGCGTATTTTTCTGGGTTGGCAACGAACATGTCCAAGTTTTCTTGCGAAGAGAACCGCCATTCAACATCCATATAGGTGGTCTTAAACGCCTCATCACCTTTGGTTTCCATGCCCTTGGTGAAATAAGCAACGGTGTCATAACCCGCTACCGCGACGCCCGGCACCAGCCCAGTAAAGATTGGATCGGAAGCAAAAGCCGAGCGGCCAGCCAACGCAAAAAATGCGGCGGTTGACGCGGTGACAGCAAGAAAAGATCGACGGTTCATAAATGTCTCCTTTGAGTTGATGCCAACCTACGCAAACACCGTGCAACTTGTCATTTCACTGCTCATCACAAAACAGCGAGGAATTGGTGAGGATTGCGTGGAAGGTGTTTACGGACGTCCGCTATGAGCCCAATGTAGACATTCGAATTCATCGAAACTTTGGCCATCGGCAAATCAGAAACTGTCACCACGTACAATTGTCTGATATTTCATGAACTCTAGTTGATCTCTAAAGTTCATTTTTTAAGAGCTCCGCAACATTGCCGTCCACAGCTCCCGTCACGTAATTGACTCGCAGTGAACCAACCAATGTTGGCTTCCATCCGATCACTTTCAAAGGTGTGGCTGCGTAAGAAAGTTTGAGGTAAACTGAGTGTGAAAAAAGGCCGATCGGACGCCCAGCCATTTGATTCAAAATGGCATCCATGCGACAGCTAAGTATCTTGTATCCCCAGAACGTGCTTTCTGGACAAGGGTTATCGAGCGTAATATCACCGCGCTGCATTTCTAACATCTGTCCAACATCTATATCTTTACGCAAAACGAGATGGTCATCGTAAGAACCGCACTGTGCCACCGGGCACACGCTTGCGAATTTCCAAACGTCCCCATCGCTTTCATAAACATAGACTTCATCGATGTTTTGAAGTGGGTTTGCATCGAGACATGAATTTCGCAAGTTGCAAAGACTCGCGAACTCGTCGTATTCGAAGATCCATTTGCCAACTTTTGAACGATCTTCATGAGGCAACGGGGAGGAAGAAACGTCCAAACTATCAAGAACTTGCTGCCGCAACTGCGGAAAAACATAGTAGTTTAAGAACGTCTGCTCCGCAGCAAGGGCGAGCACATATATCAATGCCAATCCGCCGAGCAGTTTAGGCCAGGTCAACCGTTGATTTCTCACGTTATCTTCATCGCGCATTAAAACCTCATCAGATAGCGACTAACATAAGCCTGAAATGCCCGCTACCCAAAAGCTAGTTTGTCCGCATAGCAGACGTCCAACCAAGTTGCAAAAAACTTATCCCCGCCTTCTAAAGCTGTGGCACAATGCTCCGACCTTTCTTGAAACCGTGCAGCCTGCTGACGAGCAGGGAGCGGTGGGTTTGACACGCTGACTTGGTGTTTGGCACCAGTCGGCGGGGGTGCCGGTGAGCAAGGTTCGCTTGCGACTGCGGCATCGACTTAAAGAAAGGGAATGACCGAAATGAGAGACGATCTCATTTCGCTTTTGGGATAACAGACCAGTCCGACGCCGAGGATAGCTGTAAACCGCTGGTGGTTTGATGATCACCGATGAAAATCATTAGAGCCGAGAACGGTAAACGTTCTTCATCACGGTTCTATGGCGTGAGCAAGGGGATAGAAGGGTGAGCCCCCCGGGTTTATTTTGATCAATTGCAGCAAGTCATTTGCACGAGGCGTTTGGCGTCTCATTATAATAAATCTGATGACGAGACCTCAAACGCCTCGTGCCTGCAATCTATACTGGACAACTCCAAAGCAAACCGCTTGTGGAGACATAGGTGTTTGGCGCAAATTGGCGGGGGTTCCGGGGTAGGCCTGTAAGGCCGACGGCGGAAACGTAAAACCTCAAAACAAAAAACGGCGTCTCAAGTGAGACGCCGTTCGAAATTCAAATTAGCAAAAAAGCCTTATGAAAACACGGACAATTTGCCGGCTTTCTTTGCGCAGAGATAATAGAACGTCAAACGCTCTTTCATGCGATCTGCTTTCATTTCTTCAGCCACGTCAGCGATAATCGCATCCAACTTGTCGTCGCTGTCGGTGAGGCCAAGCTTCTTTTTCAAGAAATTTTCACGCACAGTTTTCAACTCGTCTGCGTCGCTTACAGCAACATATGCGCTATCACGCTTACTCAAAACAAGACGATATGTTTTCGCCATGTTCGCTACGATGTCCGCGTCTGCTTTCGCATCGTACTTTTGGATTTCTTCTAGGTGATTGCTCATAAATCTTGCTCCCAGTTAAGTGCCGCAATGTCGTTGATGAAGCGACTGTTTCAATAACGACGATTCCATATACGAATTGATGTGTAAAGCTGATTTAAGGCAATCTTTGGATTGCAATTTGTCAGCAGGTACCTATATTTAGGGGGCTGGCAACAGCTATGGCGATAAATGGAAATCGTAATAAACCATTCGGACCCGGGGGCGGTACCCGGCGCCTCCACCAAAACTCAGCTAAGCCGCTGAAATATGGGGGCGAAATAGGATCGACGAGGGTGTAAAGGGTTGTCTTTCGCTCGGCATGGTACCACCGTATCGGACCATTTTGATAGTTGCAAATGACAACTTCGCTGAGGCACGTCTAGCTGCGTAACGCGGTTCGACACCTCGAATTGAAGTCCTAGCCTCTAGCAAGGTCTAGGCGGGGTTCGCAGGTACCTGGCAACAGAAACCTGCATTTAATTTCCTCTTTGATGTAGAAATAAGTCCTATCCGCTTGCAATCGCAATGGATTTCAGGCTGATATGGCGGATAACGGATTCGATGATTTCAAAGGAAGACAGATGTCTGAAGACTTGATTCGCTATGATGTACTGGCACAGGAAGCGCTTCGCGGCGTTGTGCGCAAAGTGCTTAGCGAGGTAGCAAAAACAGGTCTTCCGGGAGAGCATCACTTCTTTATTTCATTCGTCACAACGGCGCCGGGTGTCAAAATCTCAGAAAAGCTTTTGAAGCAATATGAGAATGAGATGACCATCGTTTTGCAGAACCAATATTGGGATCTCAAAGTCACCGACAGCTTTTTTGAGGTGGGTCTTTCGTTCGACGGCCAACCAGAGCTGTTGCACGTGCCTTTCTCGTCCATTAAAGGCTTTTTCGATCCATCAGTTCAATTTGGCCTTCAATTCGATGTGGCTGATGAAGACGGTGAAATCCATGTTGCCAGCGAGAACGACGAAGAGCCGACCGCAGAAGCGACTGGTGACGAACCGGAACCTAAAGCGGACAAAGGTGACGCTGAAGACGGTGAAACTGAAAACGTTGTTAGCCTCGACTCTTTCCGCAAAAAGTAATCGCTTGGCGCTTTGATGAAAAAGCGATCCATCAACATCGCAGGTCATTCTACATCGGTAGCGCTTGAACCAGAATTCTGGGCCGAGCTAGAGGCCATCGCCGCGCAAGGTGATATGTCGATGGCAAAGTTGATTGAAGAGATCGACAACTCACGCGAGACAACAAACCTCGCCTCTGCGCTGCGGCTACACGTCTTAAAACACCTTAAATCGGCGGACTAGTTTCCACCCAATAAGTCAACCGGGACTTCTTCATCGGTGACACTTGGGTCGAACGGCGCGTTCGGATCAAACAGCTCATTCGGATCGAGCAACAGGATCGGATCGTCACCCACCGTTAAACCAGGCAACTCAATCACGCTACCATTATTGTTCTGCTCCAGCGCTTCCGCCGCAGCTTTTTCGGCAGCGGCTTTCTCACGTTGAATGCGTTCAGCCTCTGCAGCGATGGCGGCCTTACGCGCCTCTTCTTTGGCAAGCTCTGCGGCTTGCTCGGCCATGCGGCGCTGCTGTTCTTCGGCTTGAGCTTTGGCACGCGCTTCTTGCTCGGCGCGAAGTTTTTCCAAACGATCGACTTCCAACTCAAAGGCTTTAACTTGAATAGCATCCACCATTTGTTGGATATCAATCCGATATTCAGGCTCACTTAACGTCCCGCCGATCACCACATCCACACGTGCGTTCGTTTCATTCAGGATAGAACCATCACCGACATTTTGGGTCGGGGAAAGAGTCCAATTGCTCTCCAACCCGAGGTCACTCAATCGCAAGTTAGCGCCGCCAAACAACCGAGTTTGTTGATCCTCGAGCGCCAAGTTTGTGGAAAGAATGCGACCCGCCGCTATTCTAAACAAACCTTCAAATCCCGGAGACACAAATGCGGTGCCTTCTAAGTTTTCAAGGACGATTTGTTCCAATTCTTCGGCTTCCAATTCGAGCACATTTTGAACTGCCGCTACTTTTTCAAAAATCTGCGGATCGAAATCTTCGACCGCGACGCCGGTAACGGAGAAACTGCCATCGCCGCCCAGTGAAGAAATGACCTCCGCAAAGTCGGCACCGATACCGGAAAACTGCCCGCTTCCCGAAACACCGCCGGAAATGCGACCCGAAATGGCGTCAGGCACTAGATCATCCATATCGATCTCTTCAAATGAGAAGCGCCCTGACATCTGCTTTTGCGCGGTGCTGCCATAGCAACAAAGCGAGATATCTGCCGTCACCTCGCCCTGCCCGCGCGTCCCAATTAGGTTGCGCACCCGATTTTCGGTTGGCGTCCAACTGACATCGAAAGAAACATCGCTCAAGAATGTGCCGCCATTCACAAGTACGATCGGCGTTTCAACATGAACGCGCCCTCGACTATTGCGCGCACCTTCCACGACCGCAAATGGTCCGTTCGGCCATATCGCCCCCTCAGGCGTAATTGTCGCCGCGCGCCCACCAAGCAACACGCCAAATCCACTTAAGTCGATGCGGGAAACTTTTAAATCACCGCCAACCACATGGCGATCTCCTAACCGTCGCACGCTCAAACTACCAGCTACATCTTCATCACTTGCGCGCGCCACAATTTCGGTCACGGACAACTCATTTGCGCCTGCAACCTTAAGCTTAGCACGGCCAGACAAAGCGGGGATTGGGAACCCTTTAAACCCAAACGGCTCGAACACCGGTTCAGTATTCGAAAGCGCAAAGCGTAACTCACCCGTGCCGCGCACATTGCCAAGGTTTGAGACAATCAGGGAACCCTGATAAACAATCTCGTCTTCTCCCGACTGCGCCCCAATGGCAACCTCAACCGAGTTACCAATTGTACCTTTATATGCGCCCTTAAGGGTTGCTTCTGCGGTTGTTTCAAACAACTCCGCATCTAGCCCAAATTGCTCTGCTAGTGCGGCAGCGCTAGATGATTTGAATTCGATTTCACCGCTAGATGGCGCCGAAAACGCCCCAAAAATACCAGCGCCAAAGTCAAATTGGCCGCTTGCCAAAATGTCTTTTGCGTCGCCGGTTACAAACAAAGTTTGGCTTTCATTTTCTGGCGCGCTCAATTCCAAATCTAACCTTGCGGGCCGATTTCGTGTGGCAAACGCCGCGACGCCCGATGGCAATTCTTGCCCTGTAAGCGCATTGATAATTTTCGGCAGATCGCCATCATCATTTACATCAGCCCGCGCCGATCCGAACAACGCCGTAACTCCGCCCTCGCCAAGCTGGATTTCGCCCGCACCTTGCAATCGAACGCCGTGCGCCTCACGTATCGAATACCGATCAATCAAAATGCTGTCTTGGGTCCAACTGCCTTCAGTTATTAAGCCAGCTGTTGGCAAATCGGACACCACAAGCTCGTCCGCTCGCACGCTGAACTTGCCCGTAGGGAATGAGTTGTTAAATGCCAATGGACGACTTGGATCAGGCAACATGGCAAACAATTTTGCTGAAGCATCGGCGCCAAATGCCGAAAGCTCTGCATTTATGTCAAGACGTCGGACATCTTCCTCACGCCAATCGATGTTTAATCGGATCTGTTGGTCATCCAGCTTTAAAAGCCCATTTGAAAATGTCGCACCACTAGACGAAAAGCCAAATTGTGTTGCCAAACTCGCAGTAGCGCCAAACAGCGGGTTGCGATCCCCAAATGACCGCCAAGCGCGCGCCAAGGCATCCAAACGCTCGGTCGACATTTCGAGCATGCCGTCAAAAGCTGCATTGCCCTGGGCCTCGATTAAAACGCCTGAAAGATTGATGGACGTATCCCCGGCTAGACCCGCAGACAATTGTTCAATTTGCCAACTTTCGCCGTCTGTCGTTGCATCCACAAGCACATTGCGTAGTGAAGTTGACCTCAATCCTAGATCGGCCACATCGATGGAAAGTCGCCCGGCCACATTGCCAAGCTGTGGTGGTGCCGGCAAAGACGTCAATAACGTCACTAAAGCATATGGGTCTTCATCACTTTGCGACAATGCGTCTTGCGGCAGCAGTGGCACAACACCACCAGAAACAACGGCTTCAAATGTGCGCTGCGCGCCCAAGCTGACGTCCAGTGCGCCGGTCAGTCGCGTTCCCGCACGGTTTTCATCTGGCAAAACGCTGAATTCGGTCAGTTTCAAGCGCGTTGGATCAAGCTGGATCTTGCCTTCAAATAGGGCGTTGCCGCGCACTTCATTTTCTTCAAGATTTCTGGGTGCAACGCTTACCCGAAACCCGCCGTCATAAAATGGAGACAGGCTGGCCGTTGAAAGCACGCCTTCTGAACTGATTGAAAACCCTTGATCACGCGGCGACACAAAGGTTTTAAGGCGAATGTCACCTTTTTGGTTGAGATCAGAACTGTTGATCCGGAGATCATACTGCGCCTGATCCAACTCACCTTGCCCCTCAAAAGCAAATGGTCCGCGCAATCCCGCGGCTGACAGCTCACCATTTATGTTTTCCAGCCGCCAATGCTCGTCCGCACGTTTGTCGCTGAAAAGAATCGAACCGTTGATCAGCTGTGCTTGTTCAATGGAGACATTATTGCGCCCGCCATTATTGGACAGAGTTATTGGAAACTCAAAGCCGCCATCTTCAGCGATCGCAATATTGAGTATGGGCTCACGCAGATCGAGTTTTTGAACATCATACTGATCGCGGAAAAACTGCATGAGTGCCAAATTGGCATCGACACGTTCAATCTCTACAAATGGATTTTCGAGCGGGCCAAGCTGCACTTTGGACATGTGCATTTGCGGCTGAGGCAATAAGACAAATGACAAATCACCTTGAATTCGCACTTCTGTGCCCAAGGCATCTGTTGCGATTTGCTCCATGCGTTCGCGATAAGGCGACCAATCATAAAAACGCGGCACCAGAAATGCTGCAGTGAGCAGCAAGATCAACAATACGCCTACAACAATATAAAGCCGATTTAGCACCGCGATGACCGCATTTATTCCGTTTTTTTCAAAATCCTAAGCGTTTCCAAGCCGTTCGTCACGTTAAAATACGCAGCTTTACAGACAATCATCGGCAATGAATTGTGCGATTTAGGGTTTTGCCCTTGCCACGCCCCCCAAATCAAGCCTATCACCGAAGGGAGAAAAGCAGCGGTTTTAGGGGGATCGCGCGGAGAAAAATGGCAAAAAACGCCCGTCTGATTTATCGCGTCGTCTACCGTTGGGTGCAACCTCACCTGGCCGCCTTTCAAACTGCTCAACAGCCTAAAATGTGGCTTTTGGCCATTGGTGCCGGAATTGCCGGCGGCGCAGTAGCCATTTTGTTCCGACTTTCAATCGGTTGGCTTCAATTCTTGTGGCTTGGCACAACTTCCGAACGCTTCTTAGATCGATTGTCGCAACTGCCTTGGTACTTCACCATGGGAGGGCCAATAGTCGGCGGCATTTTGGTGGGCATGATCATCTTCTTCCGACCGCGATCGCGGCACGGCGGCGTTGCGGACGTTATTGAAGCCCGTGCGCATGATGGCAAAAAACTCTCGCTAAAAGAAGCAATTATCGGCACAAGCATTTCTGCGATCACACTAGGTTTTGGCGGCAGTGCAGGCCGTGAAGGACCAGTGGTTTATTTTGCCGCGTCGGTTTCCAAGGCCCTATTTCGCTATTTCGAGCTCCCCCCTTCTGCGCGGCGTATCATGCTCGGCTGCGGCGTGGCGGCAGCGATTTCAGCAAGCTTTAACGCGCCGATCGCGGGCGTACTGTTTGCGCACGAAGTTATTCTTGGCCATTTTGCCATGTCCGCTTTCGTGCCTGTGGTGATTGCAGCCGTAATCGCATCGACCATGTCGCGCGCCTGGTTTGGCGACAATCCAGCCTTCTTGGTGCCAGACTTTCAAATCACCTCCTATTGGGAAATTCCAGCCTTCGCGCTTCTGGGCATCACCTGTGCAGTTGTGGCGATTTGCTTCCAAACTTCGCTAATTGGCACCGACTGGGTGGCACGGCACTTCCGCATAAAAGACTATTGGCGACCGGTGATTGGCGGCTTTTGTGTCGGACTCATTGCCCTCATGTTCCCGCAAATATTGGGCGTTGGTTATGAAGCAACTGATGCGGCCCTCACCAACTTCTGGTCGTTAGGCACATTGCTTGCGCTTATCATTGCAAAGACTGCAGCGACGGCCATCACCCTCGCCTCAAGGATGGGCGGTGGGATCTTCTCACCCGCGCTTTATCTGGGTGCCATGACAGGCGGCGCGTTCGGCGTGATGGCGGCAAGTGTCTTCCCCGAGCTTGCATCATCCGAGGCGCTTTATGCGATCATCGGCATGGGCGCGGTAGCCGCTTCGGTGCTAGGTGCGCCCATTTCGACGACCGTAATGATTTTCGAACTGACGGGCGGTTTTGCTTTTTCAATCGCGCTGTTGTTTGCCGTATCCATTTCCACCGGCATAAGCCAAGCAGTGATGGGCCGGAGTTTCTTCTATTGGCAACTCTACACTCGCGGCATCATGTTGGAAGAAGGGCCGCACAAGCACTTTGTAAAATATTTCCGCGTGCGCGATTTCATGACCCCGTTCGACAAGGATGGCGAAGAAGAACCGTTTGACATTCTTTCCGGCAAGCCTTGGCTTAAGTCCAACGACACGCTTGAAAACGCGTTGCGCGCATTTGACGCCACCCATAAAAGCCGCCTACCCGTGATGGAAGGCACCGGCAAACGCATGAGGCAAGTCGGCTGGGTCACCCATGTCGGCGCACTCGCCAGCTTCAACAAAGCTCTGGTCGACCAAAGTCGCGAAGAGCATTTGTAGGCTTTACTTTCGCGTTGCAGCGCCTGTCACGTGGACACAGTGGCGCCGCAAGAATGCTTGTAAGGGTATGCTTTGCGTTTGAGACAATGCTATTGCGGCAAAGCCGACGGATCATATTGGGCAGCAAACTCCGCACTTGGCGGGATGGGTTGAATAACATCAATCATCACGCCGTTCGGATCAGCCGTGATAAAATGCCGCTGACCAAACGCTTCATCACGAATGTCCAAGAGCAAAGGCAAATCAGCTTTTTTCAAGCGCTCATATTCGGCGCGACAGTCTTCAACTTCAAAGTTAAGGATCAACCCTGCCGTCTGTGCCCTCGCCTGTTCCGGCACCGTGGGATGATCAAACTGCAAAATGGCAACGTTTGTGGACGGATCATCTTGCGATTGCAAATGGACATACCAGTCACTTTCAAATGTTGGCGCGAAATTGAAGTGATCGCGATAAAAGGCAACGGTGTCGCCAACGTTGTTGGTCATAATCACTGGATAATAAGAACTTGTTTTCATGGGTTTACCTCCAATTCAAAAAAACATACACTCTGTATGCAAACACAAATAAACATACAGGCTGCATGTATGCAAGAAAAAAGTCGAAAATCGAACAAAGAACGCACAGAAGAAACGCGTGGTCAGTTGATCGGCGCTGCAAGGGAGCTCTTTGTTGAGAACGGATATGCGGAAACAGGCACGCCCGCGATTGTAAAACACGCGAACGTTACGCGCGGTGCGCTCTATCACCATTTTGAAGACAAAGCGGATCTTCTGTTTGCAGTGTTGTTGGAAGAAGCAGGCGAAGTGGCCACTGAAATTCAAAAGGCCGACATAGATGTGTCTGCCCCGCTTCAATCCTTATTGAGTGGCACAAAAGCCTATATCCACGCCATGCAAAGTCCAGGTCGCACCAAGCTATTGTTGGAAATCGGACCGGCCGTGCTTGGCACAGAAAAAATGCGAAGCATCGACAATGGCGCAGCACACAAAGAACTGGTGAACGGTCTTAAAGCCGCCATGGGCGGGAATAATGACGAAGTTGAAACCACAGCCGATCTGTTGTCCGCAGCTTTTGACCGCGCGGCAATCGCAGTTTCCAATGGCGGCAATCCTGACAAATATATCAAGGCAATGAGCCAATTGGTCGAAGGTGTCGTGAAAAGCTAGCGCGCGAACTGCGGGAACTCTTTAAGGAGATTTCGCGCACGGGCGCGCATTGACGCGGCTTTGTGGTTCAACGCCACATCAAGTTTTACGGCACAGTCTTTGGTCAATGCCGGATCCTGCGCGGCAAGTCGTACAAATGCGTCCAGCGCCCAAACATTGACGAGCACCTTTTTGTCACCCTCGAGACTTTGCACGATTTGCAAAAACTGTTGGCGCTCACCAGCAGAGGCATCAAAGTACTGAATAGACTGCAAGAAATGCAACTTCGCTTCCCAATCGGCGAAGTCCTTCGCCGATTGCAAAAGCTTTCCAATTACCAACGACGGAACAGCCTGCGCCTTTTCAAGCGCGGCCTTTACCAACCAAGTGGATGCAGTTTGATAACGGACTTCGTCATGATCAAAGAACGAGGCGACGTCGCCCCACTCCGCTTCGTCGATGCCAGAGGACACCGCTGACTTGAGCTGATCAACATGCTTCCCATCAAAAAACAAAATCGCTTCAATCGCCGACACCACCGCCTCCTCAATTTTGCACAATTTCACATAAAAAACGCCCGAGCCATAGGCCCGGGCGCACGCATTTCACTGTTTTTAGTGCGGCTTACATTTTACCAATTGAGAAGAACAATGTTTCGCCAGAGTGGTCATCAACACCGTCATTGTCTGTGATGGCAAAGCCCTCACCCGCTGCATCGCTGGCAAAGCCTTCAATCTTGTCTTGAACATAGCCGTTCAAAGATTTGAGGTCCGGCAAGAAATCACGCACCAACTCTTTTTCAACAACGGGCAAATCACCGCCCAGCGCAGCAGGCACCATGTCTGAGAGTTTGACGCGGTAGAGTTTTTTGATTTTGGCGTCCGAACCGATTTGATTGTCACGCTCAACAATGTAGGCATAATCGCCATAAGCGGTGATCTCTGAAAGACCAACCCAACCTTTTGTCGGCGTTTCTAGTGGGTAGCGCACGGCGCCCCACTCGCCTGTTGATGGCTTATATGAAACCAGCTTCACTTGACCCTTTGGATCATCTTGCCATTCGCGCTGTATGGCGATCCACAACACCATGTCGTCGCCTGAACCAACGCGTGTGATACCCTCAGACGCAAAGCGTTTTTCAACCGCAAGCAGTTCGGCTGGGAATGGCACTTCTGCTTTGATCTCGCCTTTGGCATTAGCGTGATAAAGCGCGTGCGGCGTCAAACGGTCAGTGCGACCTTCAGATGCCAACCAGAAACCGCCTTCACCATCAAGCGTGATCCCTTCAAGGTCGAGCTTTTGTGCTGGCGCGCCATCGCGCGTTACACCGATGCGCTTGGTGATTTTTGCCGGATGCGCTGTAGCATCGATTTCATAAATCGAAGGCTGTGCCCGCAAAAAGCTGTCATTCACTGCATAAAGCTTGCCTGGCTCTGATGCATCTGCCACCAAACCAGAAAGTGCAACCCAGCCAATCGGGCGATGTGCATCTGCCATTTCAGACATGATTTGCGGATAAGCCGCTGGCGCGTCCTGCAATTCATAAATCATCACATGCGAACGCACGCCACCATCTTCGATCAAATCCACTTCGTTTGCGGAAACAAACAAATTGCGTGACGGAATGCTTAGCGCGCCTTCTGGGCCGATGCCTGAAGGCAAAAGCTGCACAAATTCTGGTGCCGCGCCCGTGTCTTTATAAACACCAACAAGCGATGCACGCTCGAGAAGCACAAAGAAATATGTGTCATCGCCAAATGTGCCTGTGGCCAAACCTTCAGGCTCTACACCTTTGTTGCCTGAACGCTTTTCTGGATAGTGACCAGCACGGGCGGCAAGAATTTCGAGCGAAGTGTTTGACTCAAAAGCAACGCTGCCATCTTTATTGTAGATGGTGAACCCGCGTGATCCGCCATTGTAATCGCCTTCGTTGGCGGCAACAAAACGATTGTCATCCAACCACTTCACCGCATCCGGTTCACGCAAACGCTGCGATTGCGCGCCGTCAAATGTGAATGCGCGTTCTTCGTCAACGTCGATATGTTCAAGATCAACAGCGCCAGCGCTGAAGTGCGAAACCACCTCGCCGCTTGCCACATCAATAACGGCGAAATGATTGTTTTCCTGCATGGAAACAACAATTTCGTTCATGTCGTTGAAATCAACAAATTCTGGCTCAGGATCAGAACCGCCGATTTCAGCCAAGCCAGTCAAATCGACAGTTTTCTTGCTGTCGCAAAGAACTGTACCATTTTCCAAATTGAAAATGGTCACTGTGCCCGCTGGCAACTGCGGAATTTCGCCATCGTTCAAATCTTCATCGCGTTCATTTTCGATCGCAACCGCAGCAAACTTGCCGTCGTTTGAAACAGCAACACTGTCAGGCTGACCGCCAAGGTCGCATGTAGCCACAGCCGATTTGCTTGCAATATCGATTTGCGCCAAATGGCCTGAAGGCTCCACAAATGATTTTGATGTGTTGATGCCAACTAGCGCGTTACCGCCAACAACCGAAACAGATGTTGGTTCACCATTAAGCTTCATCAAGCCCGCTGGCTTCGGCGCCGATGGATCAGCAATATCGATAAAGCCCAATGCTTCAAGCGGGCTATCTGTGTAAATCAGCATCATGCCGTCTTCTGTCGCGGCAATGATTTCGGATGACGATTCGCTGTTCGCATCCATGTTGGCTGGAATGTTTGTGCTAACTTCAAAGCTTGCGATGCGGTTGAAGTTATTTTCTGCCAATGCAGCATTTGAGTAAGCAAATGCAACGCTTACTGCTACCGCGCCCAAAAGGTGAATGGACTTCATTTGTGCGGTTCCCTTTGTCGTGAGTTAAACCCGCACCCCGATTAGGTTGCGCCAATTACAGTCCGATGACAATTGCGCGACAGACATGTGTCAGCATCTGCATATACAAATTTTTGCAACTGACCTATAAAGAACAAAACAAGATTCGAGCTTTGGTAAAGTCAAAATTTGATGAGTGCACGACCAGGCAAAGCGCCCAGTTCCCAACCCGGACCAATTACGTCACAATTTGGCGGCGGCGCACCTCGCTATTTTGAAGGGTTAAACCCTGAGCAGCAAGACGCGATTGAAAGCACCGAAGGTCCACTTTTGGTGCTCGCTGGCGCTGGTACCGGCAAAACGCGGGTGCTGACCACGCGCATTGCGCATATCTTGGCGACACGCAAAGCCCGCACTCAAGAGATCTTGGCGGTGACCTTTACCAATAAAGCCGCGCGCGAGATGAAAGACCGGATCGGCAAATTTGTCGGCGGGTCAATTGAAGGTATGCCGTGGCTGGGCACCTTTCACTCGATTGGCGCAAAGATTTTGCGCCGTCACGCTGAGCTAGTTGGGCTAAAATCCGACTTCACCATCCTTGATACGGACGATCAAATCCGGCTTTTAAAGCAGCTTTTGCAGGCTGAAAATGTGGATGAAAAGCGCTGGCCGGCACGCCAATTGGCGCACATGATCGATGGTTGGAAAAACAAAGGCTTACAACCAGGTCAACTCAAAGAATCCGACGCAGGCGTTTTTGCGAATGGCAAAGGCGCAAAACTTTATGCGGACTATCAAGCTCGATTGAAAGTATTGAACGCGGCCGACTTTGGCGATTTGCTGCTCGAATGTATCCGCTTACTCAAAGACAATGCAGATGTGTTGGCGGAATATCATCGACGCTTCCGCTATATGCTTGTGGACGAGTATCAAGATACAAACGTTGCACAATATTTGTGGCTACGGCTGTTGGCGCAAGGTAACTCAAATGTCTGCGTGGTGGGGGATGACGACCAATCCATCTATGGCTGGCGCGGCGCCGAAGTCGACAACATTTTGCGTTTTGAAAAAGATTTCCCTGGCGCAAAAGTTATTCGCCTCGAACGCAACTACCGTTCAACATCAAAAATATTGCGCGCTGCATCTCATTTGATCTCGCACAATGAAGACCGCTTGGGTAAAACCTTACAAACTGATGTGGGCGAAGAAGGTGAACCCGTTTCGGTGACGTCCGTCTGGGATTCTGAAGAAGAAGCCCGCCATATTGGCGAGGAGATTGAGCAATATCAGCGCCAGGGCCATAAGCTCAATTCAATGGCGATTCTCGTGCGCGCGTCATTTCAAATGCGCGAGTTTGAAGAACGTTTCATCAAGCTGGGGCTAAACTACCGCGTGATCGGTGGTCCGCGTTTTTATGAACGCAAGGAAATCCGCGATGCCCTCGCCTATTTCCGTGCTGCAACCCAACAGTCAGACGATTTAGCTTTCGAGCGCATCGTCAATGTACCGAAGCGGGGTCTAGGTGATGCTACGGTGCGCCTATTGCACGACGCAGCGCGCATGGCCAATGTGCCGCTGATCCAGGCAACACGCGACTTGATTGAAACCGACGAGCTAAAGCCCAAGCAACGTTCAACATTGCGGATGCTGATTTCGCAGTTCGACGATTGGGCCACCCGTTTTCAAAATCTGCCCCATGCTGAGGTTGCTGAAGCCATTTTGGACGAAAGTGGCTATACGCAAATGTGGCAAAATGATCGCTCAGCCGACGCACCCGGTCGTTTGGAGAACTTGAAAGAACTTATACGCTCCATGGAAGAGTTCGACACGCTTGGCGGATTTTTGGAGCACGTTTCCCTCGTGATGGAACGCGATTCTGGCGAAAATGCCGACGACGCGGTTTCCATTATGACGCTGCACGCAGCAAAAGGTCTGGAATTCGACACCGTATTCCTGCCTGGGTGGGAAGAAGGTCTGTTCCCACACCAACGCTCGCTTGATGAAGCTGGACGCACCGGCCTCGAGGAAGAGCGTCGACTTGCCTATGTGGGCATTACCCGCGCCAAAAAACGCGCGAAACTGACAGTTGCGCAAAACCGGCGCATACATGGGCTTTGGCAGTCGGCCATTCCATCAAGGTTTCTCGACGAATTGCCCGCCGATGCGGTGGAAGTTAAAGACACCGGTTCGAGCTATGGTGGCTACAATTATGGCGGTCGCAACACCGCCTCGCGCTTTGATACAAAAGACCCGTTTGACAGCGTATACGAAACGCCGGGTTGGCAGCGTGCTCAAAAGCAACACAAATCACGCGCCTATGATCGCGGCCCCACAATCGAAGGCGAGCTGGTAGTGCGTTCAGGCGCAAAGGCCAGCTCATCAACATTCAGCATCGGCGACAAAGCGCTTCACCTTAAATTTGGTGAAGGCACTGTAATGGCCGTCGATGGCAACAAACTGACCATTGACTTTCCATCAGTCGGGCGCAAAAAGGTGCTCGAAAGCTTTATCAAACGCGCTTAGGGTTTAATCAAACCGCCAAAATAACGCAATTTATACAACGACTTACTACCGCGCTTGATACACTCAATGCCTTCAAATGCGCTAACATCGCCGGTTGACCGGTCATTGTAATCACCGTGCGGTCCCGACCATGAAAAACCACCCAGAAAACGACCCTGCGCATACATTGCGCTGAGCGCCGCCAAGATGGTCTCGCCAGCTCGTTGCGCGTCAATTTCGTCTGGTTCAAGGATTTGTCCGTAGTAGCACATTGACCAAACTGGCTCTTCTTTGAACCATACTGTCTCTTGGCCAACAAAGTCAGTGCCACCAAAATAGCTGTCAAGGTAAGTCCAGTCGCCGCCAATATATTCTAGGTCGTGCGACCCTTTCCGGCTTGAGGCTGTATGTTCGCCACCTGCAACATATGTATTCGACTTTGCTTCAATGATGAAGCGCTCTAACTCATCAAGCTTCATAAACACCACCAGAACATAACATGAACAACATATCCCCCACATCATGAGTCGTCAAAGAATTTGACGCCTTTCTGCCAATACTTCATAACCGCTGTAACTGTAGGAGCTTCAACATGTCCCTGAACCAAATCTCTGTTCCCCTTTCTAAAGACGAAGCCTTTGCGCTGGCAGACGCGGTGATGGAGCAGGAGGATTTGGTGCTGTCGGCTTCTGCATTTGAAAATGCGGATGGAGACTGGGAGTTTTCGGCAACTTGCGAAGGCGAGCCGGACATTGAGCGCTTTAACGCGCTGGCCGCGCAGCTGCTGGATGGCAAGATTGAGTTTTCAGCCGAACCGGTGCCGGATATTGATTGGGTTGCGCATTCGCTTGAAGGTCTTTCATCCATCGACACCGGCGAGTTTTACGTGCATGGCAGCCATGACGAAGATGTCTCGACCGACGGCAAGATCACCATCAAAATTGATGCCGGACAAGCCTTTGGAACTGGCCACCATGAAACGACAGAAGGTTGCCTTGAGGCGATTTCGAAGATTGCGAATGACCCTGAAATTGATCCTGCGCGCATTTTGGACCTTGGAACCGGCACGGGAATTTTAGCCATTGCGGCCGCTAAACGTTTCGATAGAGCCGTGTTGGCAACAGACATCGACCCAAAGGCCGTTGAAGTGGCTGCAGACAATGCCAAGATTAACGGTGTGGCTGACAAGATCGAAGCCGTAACAGCGGCTGGGATGGACCACCAAATCTTTGCAGACAAAGGACCGTTTGATCTGATTTTGGCCAATATTTTGGCCGGTCCGCTGGTTGAGCTGGCGCCTGAAATTTGTGCGCAAACCGCACCGAACGGACGTATTGTTCTCGCAGGGCTTTTAAACCGTCAGGCAGACGATGTGATTAAAGCCTATAGCGAAAACAAAACCGCCCTTCTCGAGCGTATCGAAAAGGGCGACTGGACAATTTTGCAGTTTAAGCGCGAAGCCTAACTGAAATTAGAACAGGTCAGTTGAACGTTTTTCGTTCAAAAGGTTGCGGTAACCGTGTGTTTCCACAAAGCGCGCAACTTCACGTTCTGCATGCTTTGAACGTGATTCAACAATTGCATCTACAACTGAACGAAAGAAACCTGATTTAGCCATTTTAGCTATCCTTTGGCGTAATTAGCTTCGCTTAGAAGCCGTTAAGACGATCATTAACGAGCGCATCGCGACCGTTTGATTTCAAAAACTCAGCAACTTGACGCTCTGCTTTTTTAGAACGTGCTTCCACCATCGCGTCGACTACACTGCGAATAAGACCAACTGTCTGTGCCATTGATAATTCTCCTGCGTAATGTGCAACTTGTGGGGTTGCTTTTTTCAATTCCTGAAACCAATGTAGCGCAGTAAAAAAATTTAGGTAGAACCCAAATCGCACCACAGCCATGCGTTTTTGGAATACCCTTCTCGCCTAGTGGGATCACAAAACATGTTAGAAAATGACCGCGCAATTCAGTTGCAGCATTTTGACGAGAAATCCGACCCTTCATTGGTCAAACCGCGTTTGGATGCGCTGCGCGACGCCATGAAAAGCGCCGGCGTTGATGCGTTTATTATACCGCGGGACGATGCCCACCGAGGCGAAAATGTACCGCCCGGCGACGAGCGTTTAGCCTACATGACAGGATTCACAGGTTCTGCAGGCTACGCCATTGTCACCGCTGATCGCGCAGCGCTGGTCATTGATGGCCGCTACACAATTCAAGCGCCGCAGCAAACCGACACAAATGCTGTTGAATGCGTGGACATGAAGCCAGATAGCGCACAGGCATGGCTTTCAGATGCATTGAACGATGGCGCAAAAGTTGGCTTCGACGCATGGCTGCACACACCTAACGCGGTAAAAGCTTTGCGCGCGGCGTTGGAAAAGAACAACATATCGCTCGTGGAAACCGACAATCTTGTCGACAAAATCTGGGCTGACCGTCCTGCACCGCCCACCAAGAAAGTCTATGGGCTATCTTTGGCGCAAACAGGCAAATCCGCTGCCGAAAAGGTCAAAGAACTCGCAAAAATGCTCGCCGATAAAGGCGCCGATTCACTGGTGCTAACCTTGCCAGAGAGCTTTTGTTGGTTGTTCAACATTCGAGGCTCAGACATTCCTAACACGCCGGTTACGCTTGGTTACGCGGTGGTGAATGCAGACGCTAGCGCATCGCTCTTCTTACAACCCGCTAAGATTACCGATGAGCTAAAGACCGAACTCGGCGATGTGGTGCAGCTGCGCCCAATCGAAGAGCTAGTTAAGCACATTGCTGAGCTATCTAGCGGCAACAAAGTCTGGCTCGACGGTAACACCGCACCGAGCAAGCTCGCCAATGTCGCAACCGAAGCTGGCGCAACCATCATCGCAGATGGCGACCCTGTGCTGGTAATCAAGTCGCGCAAGAACAATATTGAGATCGAAGGCATGAAAACAGCCCAGCGCATCGATGCGGGTGCGATGGCGAAGTTTCTCAAATGGCTCGATGACGAAGCGCCAAAAGGCGAACTCACTGAAATTGGCATTGTGAAACAGCTTGAACAAACACGGCGTCAGTCCAACGCGCTGGTGGACATTAGTTTTGAAACCATCTCGGGTTCTGGCCCCAATGGCGCGATTTGCCATTATCGCGTGACCGACAATTCAGATCGAAAGCTAGTCCCCGGCGAATTGATGCTTGTGGATAGCGGCGGGCAATATCGCGATGGCACAACTGACATTACGCGCACGATGGCAACAGGGCCCGCGACCGACGCGCAAAAAAAGCACTTTACGCTCGTTCTTAAAGGCATGATTGCGCTCAGTGTTGCACATTTCCCCAAAGGAACTAGCGGAGCGCATCTCGACGTATTGGCGCGACAGTTCCTTTGGGCTGAAGGTCTGAACTATAATCATGGTACCGGCCATGGCGTTGGTGCTTTCCTTGGCGTGCATGAGGGTCCATGTGGCGTGTCACCACGCAATAACGCACCGCTTGAGCTTGGCAACATCATTTCAAATGAACCCGGCTACTACCTCGAAGGCAGCCACGGCATTCGGATTGAAAATCTTTTGGTGGTGGTTGAAAGCGACAAGAGCAGCGAAGAAGCGCCATTCCTGACTTTTGAAACGATCACCTTCACGCCAATTGACCAGCGCCTAATCGACAAATCTCTTTTGTCGGAAGCTGAAATTGCGTGGCTGAATGATTATCACGCCAAATGCTATGAAATCGCAGCGTCACAATTAGACGATAATGAGAAGGCTTGGTTGGCCGAGGCCACAAAGCCGCTCTAAGTATTTCGCGGCAAAGGAAGAGCTATGTCGCGCATTAAAGAGATCATTGCCGCATTTACAAAACTCGGGTTCACCTCTTTTGGTGGACCCGTTGCGCATATGAGCTTTTTCCGCGCCGAGTTCGTTGAAAAACGAAAATGGCTCAGCGAAAGTGAATATGCAGACTTAGTCGCGCTTTGTCAGTTTTTGCCGGGCCCTTCTAGCTCGCAAGTTGGCTTTGGTTTAGGCGTTCAACGCGCGGGCTTGCTTGGCGGACTGGCCGCTTTCATCTGTTTCACCCTACCCTCTGCGATCTATCTGATCCTCGCGGCGCTTTACACCGAAACACTCGCGAACGTTTTTGGTCCAGGGCTCATAAGTGGACTAAAAATCGTCGCAACAGCGGTTGTGGCTCACGCCATTTTGGGCATGGCTATGTCGTTGTGTAAAACCAAAATCACAGCAGCAATCGCCGTCGTTGGTTTACTGATTGTCACCCTTGTAGCCGGGGCGTTGGGCCAAATCGGCGCGATCATTTTCGGCGCCGCAATTGGCTTATTTTTCATTGAAAAGTCAACAACTGGGGCCAAACCAATCGGTGCTCAGGTAACTGGCAAAACGCTCGGTGCGAACGTTTCACTTGTTCTTTTTGCAGCACTGTTGTTGGGTCTTCCCGCCCTCAGCCAAGTCACATCGAATTTTCAAATCCAACTCTTGGATAGTTTCTACCGCGCCGGCGCACTGGTCTTTGGCGGCGGGCACGTTGTGTTGCCGCTTCTTGAAACGGAGATGGTAAGCACAGGTATCGTTGACCGAGATGCATTCCTTGCCGGCTATGGCCTAACCCAAGCAGCGCCGGGGCCTATTTTTAGCTTTGCCGCATTTTTGGGAACAGCTAGTGCACCGTTGCCACTCGGCCTTTGGCAGGCTGCGCTGGCCACTCTTGCAATCTTCTTACCCGGTTTTTTGCTGGTTTACGCCATTTTGCCGAGGTGGGAGCAATTACGGGCGCAACCATGGGCGAAGCCGTTGCTTGCGGGTGCGAATGCTGCCGTAGTTGGCTTGCTGGCAGGGGCTTTCTATACGCCCATATGGCAAAGCACTGTCAACACGACGCTTGACTTTGCCTTCGTCGCTGTCGCTTTTGTTTTGCTGACAGTATTCAGGATTGCGCCCTGGTTGCTGGTCATTCTAGGCGGCGCAGTTGGGTCGCTAATGGGTTTCCTTTAAACCGCGCCAAACAACATACGGAACAAAGCGGCAGAGACCACGCCGACCACCACAACGCCCAAGAGGGGGAGGCGCAACGCGGCGATAAGGGTAACAATCGCAGCAGCGCTTTCGGCTGGGCCAGTTGCAAGGATGGTCGGCGCGATTACGGACATGAGAACAGCGACAGGAACAGCTTCCAAGGCCGCGCGGGTTCGTCCACGAAGCTCGACAAATCGCAGCAAAACAAGGCCCGAAATTCGTGTGAGATAGGTAGCAACGCCCATCCCAAGAATGGCGAGCAATGTCAGACTATCGGTTTGAAAAAACGTCTCCACTATACGACCTCTGCTTCGTCAGAGGCTGTGATGGCGGCCACTGCCACACCTGCGACAGCACCCGCAGCGATGTACCAAGCGCCTGGCACAAACCATTTGCAAGCCACCGCCGCTAACCCGCTGGCCCCTAATATCGCTGCGGTCTTCTTGCCTTGCCAAAAACCCATTATGAGGCCAATGAAAATGGCTGGGAATGCAAAATCAAATCCCCATTTCGCGGGATCAAGGTCAGCCAACAAAGTACCCAAACTGGCACCCACGCCTGTCATGACGAGCCAATTGAGATAAAACGGCAGCGCCAATCCCATCATAAAGGGAAAACTTACCCTCCCCTTGCGCGCTCGGTGCTCTGACAAGGCCCAAACCTCGTCAGCCAAAAAGCCATATGCAATGAGTTGTTTGCCAAATCTCATCTGCCGCGTTTTGGTGCCGAGTGAAGCTGGCATCAAAACGTGACGGATAGTCACCAAAAGCGCGCTAATGGTGATGGCAACCCAAGGCACTGGGTCGGCCCAAAAATCAATCGCCACAAATTGTGAACCCCCAGCAAAAACCACCGAACTCATCAACATGGTTTCAAAAGGCGACAACCCTTTTTGTGCCGCAAGCGCACCAAACACCAATCCGATGGGCAGAGCAGCAATCACCAATGGCGCGATGGCCCGAAGACCTTCGGCAAAATCTGAACGCACTTCTGGTGCTGTTGTTGACGCTTCCATAAAGAAATCCGATTTGTTAGGCGAGCTGCATGCTCTTGTAGGCACCGGGCGAAATGCCAATGCGGCGCTTGAACTGGCGATTAAGGTGAGGCTGGTCAAAAAAACCGCAGTCTATTGCCACACTTGAAGGGTCCGCCCCGTTGTGCAACATTTTACGAGCTTCGCGGATACGAATATCCGTTAGATAGCTGTGGGGCGTTTGATCCATGTGTTTTGAGAAAACACGAATAAAGTAGGCGCGGCTCATGCCTGCAATGTTTGCCAGCATTTCAAGGTTCAACTCTTCACCAAAATGCGCGTGCATATATTCGCAAACCCGCGCTATCTTTTGCGGTTCGCGCGATTGTCCAACTTCTGTGGACCAGCTGCCATATCGCTTTATCAGCGCGCCCATAGAGCGGAACAAAGCCTCGTCTTTTTCCAAAGGATCATTGCTGCTTTCAAGCACTTTGTGGGCGATCAAAAGCCCCTTCGCGATCCGCTTATCGGTGCACATCAATTCCCTGAAAAACAACGATCCGGCTGTGTTATTCCCCGGAAGATCCCGCGCGATCTCATCCATCAAATTCACGGATGGATAAAACATCTTATAGGTGTACCCATCATAAAGCGGGCGGCCATCATGCACGTCTTCCGGGTTCAGCATAAATACCGATCCCGGTCCACCGATCGATTCTGTGCCTTTTAGCTTGTGCCGCTGATAGCCGGAGACCACTGCGCCAATAACGAAGGTATCGTGGGTATGTGGAACAAATTCATGCCGCAGAAACGTCGCCTTTAGGCATTCAAGGCTGTCATAGGCCTCGTCACGCCAAATGGTCGCGCGCTCACCTTTGGTGAGTTCAATCTCGGTCGATGTATTCTCGCTGATCATCTCCATGATCCAACCCTACGCAATATCGCAAAGGAGGTCTTGGATAAAATTGCACAAATCTAACTAGGTGATTGGCCGATCAACTCAAACCAACCATTCTCATCGGTTGTTTCAACACCAAGATCTTGCGCCTTTTTGAGCTTTGATCCCGCCCCTGGACCGGCAACCAACAAATCAGTTTTCGAAGACACTGAGCCTGAAACTTTCGCGCCCAATCGTTCAGCCATCGCCTTGGCTTCGGATCGAGACATCTGCTCAAGTGAACCGGTGAACACCACCGTTTTACCCGCAACTGGGCTTTCATCAGCCGAGGCAACTTCATAAGTTTGTGGCTTCACCTGCGCTAACAAAGCATCAATCGCCTCGCGGTTTTGCTCATTGGCAAAAAAGCCAACAACAGACTGAACAACGGTCTCACCAATCCCATCGATTGCGAGAAGGCTCTCGCGGGCGGCAGCATCGCCATTGCCTGCGTCCACACAAGCCTGCATCCATGTTTCAAAGCGACCAAAATTTTTCGCAAACATGGCTGCGGTGGTGCTGCCGACATGCCGAATACCAAGCGCAAAGATGAATTTATCAAGTTCCGGTGAGCGGCGATCATCAATCGCATCGAACAGCTTTCGAACCGAGGTTGAGCCCCAGCCTTCTTGGTCCTTAAGCTTCTTGAAGCTTTCAGCGTCGCGTTCTTTCAGCGTAAAAATGTCAGCGGCGAACTTAATGCGCCCCTCGTCGTAGAAAGCGGCTACCTGTTTTGAACCCAAACCATCAATATCGAGCGCGTCTCGAGATACGAAATGCTTGAGTTGGTTCACGGCTTGCTCCGGGCAAATCAGTTCTCCCGTGCAACGGCGCACAGCATCCAACTTGCCAGTTTTTTCGTTGATTTCGCGTTCGGCAGGCGAGTTACAAATCGGACAATGTGTCGGAAACACAAATGCACGTGCGTCAGAGGGACGTTTTTCAAGAACAGGACCCAGCACCTGCGGGATAACATCCCCTGCCCGTTGAATGGTCACCGTGTCGCCAATCATCACGCCTTTGCGCTCAATTTCATCTTCATTGTGAAGCGTTGCGTTGGACACCACCACACCGCCTACGGTGACAGGCTTAAGCTTCGCAACCGGCGTGAGCGCGCCGGTGCGACCAACCTGAATTTCAATATCTTCGAGGATTGTTGTGGCTTTTTCCGCTGGAAACTTGAACGCAATCGCCCAGCGCGGCGCGCGTGCGACAAAACCCCATCGAGCTTGCAAATCAAGCCGATCCAGCTTGAACACAACTCCATCGATGTCATAACCCAATTCGGCACGCTGTTCTCCGATGAGTGTGTGGTGTGTCACCATCTCTTCAACAGTTGAAACACGTTTCATTAAAGGGTTCGTTTTGAAGCCCCACCGCGCAAACGCATCGACCACATCCATCTGCGTTTCACCTGGTAACGCAGAATTGTCGCCCCAAGCATAAGCGAAGAACCGCAAATTGCGTTTGGCGGTTATGTTCGGATCAAGCTGGCGCAGCGAACCTGCTGCTGTGTTACGTGGATTAACATAGGTTTGCTTGCCTTCAGCTTCCAATGAAGCGTTGAGCGCTTCAAAATCCGCGTGCGACATATAAACCTCGCCACGCACCTCAAACACTTCCGGCACATCGTCCCCGACAAGCTTTTGCGGAATATCTTTGATGGTTTTCAGGTTCTCGGTAATGTCCTCGCCTTCAGCACCGTCACCCCGCGTTGCCCCTTGCACAAATACGCCATTTTCATAGCGAAGGCTGGCAGAAAGACCATCAATCTTTGGTTCCGCTGTAAAAGCCAGTTCCAGCCCAGCGTCTTTAGAGAAAAAGCGTTGCGCACGATCTACAAAATCCGCGAGGTCGTCATCTGAAAAGGCATTTCCAAGCGATAGCATCGGCACGCGATGTTGCACCTTTTTAAAGCCGTCTGCGATGGCAAAACCAACCCGTTTTGTTGGGCTATCGTCTCGTATAAGGCTAGGAAAGGCAGCTTCAATCGCCTCGTTACGCTTGCGCAATTGGTCATATTCAGCGTCTGAAACAATCGGCGCATCATTTTGGTGATAGGCCGCGTCGTGTTTGGCAATCTCTGTCGCCAACACGGCAAGCTCTTGCGCTGCTTCGTCAGGCGTTAGATCAGCAACAGCCTTTTGCTCGCTCATGCGGAAACCTCATCAATTAGCTTGTGCGCCGCTGCGCGTGCTTCATCTGTGATCGACGACCCCGCAAGCATGCGCGCCACTTCTTCGCGACGAAGCGCATCGCTAAGCTCAGCAACATGGGTTCGGGTATGTGCGCCATTATCGACCACTTGCTTTTCAATCAACAAGTGCCGCGTGGCACGCGCAGCCACTTGAGGCGCGTGGGTGACCGCGAGCACTTGCACATTGTTCGAAAGAAGCGCGAGCCGTTTCCCGATAGCGTCAGCCACGGCGCCGCCTACCCCAGTGTCAATTTCGTCAAAAATCAAAACTGGCGCTGAGCCCTTGTCAGCAAGCACCACTTTTAACGCCAACAGGAAGCGCGACAATTCACCGCCCGAAGCAACTTTCATCATCGGCCCCGGATGCGTGCCCGGGTTTGTTTGAACGTGAAACTCTACCACATCATAACCGGACTTGCTTTCGCGTATTTGATCGACCTGCATATCGACAATGAACCGCGCTTGACCAAGTTTGAGGTCCGGCAACTCGTTTTCCACTGCCTCAGTCAGCTTTTTGCCTGCCACAAGTCGCCGTTCAGAAAGCTTGGATGCTGCCGCGTGGTATTTGGTTTCGGCTTCCTTTAAGGCCGTTTCAAGTTGAACGAGTTTCTCATCGCCTTCTTCGATATCGGTCAGCGCAGTTTCGTAATGAGACAGCACATTTGGAAGCTCGTCACAGCTTACATTGTGTTTTCGGGCGGCAGCGCGCAAAGCAAACAATCGCTCCTCAGTTCGCTCCAACTCATTTGGATCAAAATCCATTTGGCGCTTAATATCCTCAAG